>Ga0163144_10001458_pt1 | contig 55929 bp, 40 predicted proteins | sample OliLak19BULKMAT1_FD_123175 | JGI IMG/M metagenome (GOLD analysis project Ga0163144, IMG submission 123175) | Freshwater microbial mat bacterial communities from Lake Vanda, McMurdo Dry Valleys, Antarctica - Oligotrophic Lake LV.19.BULKMAT1 | ecosystem: Environmental > Aquatic > Freshwater >... | reverse complement strand
TGGGTGCGCTTGTAGACCGGCGCGAAGACGTCGGCGGCGGCGCGGATGTCCTCGATCGCGAGCGTGTCGAAGATCTGGTCGGCGGTCTTGCCTTTGAGGGCGAGGGCGCGGATGCCGTCGTCGTAATCGTCACCCTGCGAGATCGCCTGCTCGAAGATGGTGGGATTGGACGTGAGGCCGGTGATGTCCCCGTCCTTCACCATCCTCTTCAGCTTGCCGGAGGTGAGGAGGCCGCGACTGATGTTGTCGTGCCACGGGGACTGTCCGAGACGTTGCAGCTCGACCAGCGGATTTGCCATCATCACCCTCCGAGCTGCCGCCCCCCGGCGACGCTCCAAACGCGCGGTCCATCCGCGCTACGGCTTGCCATGATGCCTAAGCGCGCCGCAAAGATACAGAGGGTTTCGGGCTTTACGGGCAGTTCGCGTCGATGGGGAGGTCGGCGGCGGCGCGGAGGACGTTGACGCCGTCGCTCACCGTGATCGCGCCGCTGCCGTCCACGTCGCAGCGCGCGGCGGTGCAACTGCTCGAAAGCTCGGCCGCCGCGCGCAGGGTTTGGACCCCATCCGTCACGGTTACGGCACCGCTCAGGTCGGCGTCTCCGCAAATGCCCGGCGTGGGGCCGACGACGGGGTAGATGCGCTCGGCGCCGTTGACGTCGGCGCCGGTCGGGTCGAGGACGAAGCCCGCCTCGTTCGATCGCTTGCACGAGGCCGAACGCATGAGGACGTTGAAGTCCTTGCCGCACTGATCGGGGTGCGAGAGGCCGAGCACGTGACCGAACTCGTGCGCGAGCGTCGCCTGGAAGCTCGCCTGACTGAACGAGAAGCGCTGATTGACGGTGATGTTGGCGTCGATCAGCTGGCCGGCTTGGGGTCCGGCAATGAAGAAGAAGCTGAAGGTGACCGCGAGCACGTTCGAGCCGAACGTGCAGCCGTCACAGAGCTTGCCCGTGCCGCCGACCGAGACTCTGCCGTCCTCGGTGTCGCAAAATTCGTCCGGATCGGTGTGGTTCACGAACGTGAACCGACCGGGGAGGTCGTCGTTCCAAGCGGCGGTGGCGGCCCGGCAGAGGTTCACGCAGGTCGCGTCGTCGCCGCTGCAGTTGATGCCCTTGTCGTCGTCCGTGAAGAAATCGCAGTCGTAGATGACCGTCGCCGCGGGCCAGCTCACCTCGGGGTCGTCCGGGCAGGCGTTGTTTTCCGAATTGATGAAGGCGAACGTATCGGCCGGCGGATCGAGACATTCTGACTCCCCGGCGTGCGCAAATCGGCCGCCGGCGAGGGCGAGCATCACGAGGACGACGATGCGACGGACCAGCCTCATTTGGCGCGGGCCGCCCTGAGCGCCGCGAGAAAGTCGTCGAGCGTCGGATCGCCGCCGGCACCGCGCGCGGCGGCCGGCATCGCGGTGCCGGCGAGCGAGCGCCCGTTCCGATCGTGGACGACGGTCTCCGCTCGGCTCACGCCGTCGATGCGGTAGAGGCCTTGATTGAAGCCGATGAACGGGCTCACGAGGGGCGGATCCTGATCGGCGGCGAGCATCACGACGTAGCGTTCGCCGATCTTGATCTCGGGCATGCCGTCGACGCGCTGGCGGACGCCGCCGACCTCGCCGCCGGAGAACGTCGTCGTGACCGTCTGCTTGAGCGTGCCGGCGACGGTCTCTTCCACGTACCAGCGCACGACCGTCTCGAAGTACTTCGGCCGATCCGCTTTCGGCTGGCTGACGACGCTCAGCACGGTCCCGACGAAGATGCGGTCGGCGGAAACCGCCTGCGCCTCGGTGGTCATCGCGGCAACGGTCGTTCCGCTGGCAGCCTGCGGCATGGCGATCGCGCACGCCGTCAGCACCACCCATGCGCCCATACGAATGGCGCGCCCAACCCCACCGTGACGTTTCATGATCAGAACGCGTTAACCTACGGTCCCGGACTGGGTCAAGGTACCGACGACTCGCTTGGCGTCACCGTGGACCTCACTGTGCGACCCAGCGGCCACCCGTTTTGTGGAGCGTTTTCTTGATGTTGATCGACTGGCTCCGCCGGCTGCCGCGCGCATTGTAGCTGTCCTCGCGGGTCAGGGTGACCACGGCCAGGTCGGGGCCTTGCACGTCGATGGCGCTCGACGCGATCTTGACGGTGAGCTCGTCGAGGTCGTTCAGGGCACTCGCCAGCGCCCCGCGCTTGTCGCCGGAAATCACGCCCAGGGCCACGAGCTTGTCGACGTTCTTCTGCTGGTACGCCTCGCGGTACGACTCGACCCAGCTTTCGAGCTCGCGCTTGGCGTCGCCGCCGAGGCGCGCGACCGGCGTCGGCTCGACCCGCGGCGGCAGCGCGGCGATTTGCGTGGGCTGCGCGACCGGCGCTTGCGCGCGGGCCTTCACCGTCCAGCGGCGCGTCGCGGCCGGGCGATCCGGCGCTTCGACGCGCACCTCGACGTCGGCGCTGCCGGCGCGGTCGGGGCGATAGGTGAAGCGCGGCCCGTTCGCGTCGGCGGCGGGGCGCTTGTTGACGGTCCACGTGTACGAAAGCGTCGAGTTGCTGGCGCGGCCGGCGCGGGCTTCGACGCTGAAGTCGGTGCTGGTGCCGAGGTCGGCGACGATCTCGGCCGGCGCCGGAACTGGGCGCGTGATCGTGACGGGCCCCGCGGGCACCGTGACGGTCCACTCGTTCTTCGCGACCGGGTTGCCGCCCGCCGACACTTCGGCGCGCACCTGGCGCGTCGCGCCTTCGTCGTCGTCGTCCGCGGTGAGGTCGAACGTCGGCGCGTTGCCGCCCGCGCTCTTGCCGTCGACCGACCAGGCGTAGCGCACGGGCTCGGGGCCGTCGTACTTGGCCTTGACGCTGAAGCGCCGGCTCTTCCCGGGTGGCAGCTGCAGCGTCTTGTCCTTCGGCTCGAAGCCGCTGATGACGGGCGCCGCTGGAGGAGCTTTCGGCTCCGGCGGCGGCGCCAGCGCGGCGAGCTCCCACTGGTGCGTGACCTCGCCGCCGGCGGTGCGGGCGACGACGCTGATCGCGCGCGGCTTGGTATCGGCTTTGGCCGTGAACGTGGGCGTAGTGGCGTTGCTCACGACCTTGCCGTCGACCGACCACGCGTAGGACGCGCCGCTCGGATCGGCGAGCGCGATGCGGAACTGCTGCGAGTCGCTTGCGGGCTCGACGCGCTCGGCTGCGGGCGCGAGGCTCGCGATCTTGGGCATCGTGGGCGCGGGCGGTGCCGGCGGCGGCTCCTCGACCGTGGCGACTTGCTGCTGGACGGCGGTCGCGGCGGGCGGCTCGGGCGCGCGGACCGTCGCGGCGGCTTTGGGCTCCACCGGCGGGACGACGTCGGCCTTCGCCGGCGGTGCGACGTCCGACTTGGCGGCGATCTTCGTTTCGGGCGGGGGCGTCACGGTGCTCGGAGTCGTCGCCCCACCGCGCAGCATCCACACACCCGCGATCAACATGACGCCCGCTGCCGCGGCCCCGATCCACACGACCGGGAGGCCCCGCGCCGGCTCCGCGGCCACGGGTGCCGGAGTCGCGAGCGGCGCCCGTTCGGCCTTGGCTGCCGACGGGCGTTCAGCGATGACGGTGGCGCCGTCGTCGAGCGTGCCGCCGCCCGCGATCTTGGTTGGACTGTCGAGCAGGCTCGTCGCGTCGGCGCTGGTGATCTTCGTGGCGTCGGCCGACGTGATGCTCGTCGCTTCCGCCGATACCGGGCTCTTGGCCGCGCGTTTGGCGGCGGGCGCTGGTGGCGGTGGTGCGGGCGCTGCCTTGGCCGGGGCCGGTGCTTTGACGGGCGCCGGTGGTGGCGGCGGCGTCGCGGCCGCCGGCATCGCTTCGAAGAGCGCGGCGGCTTCGCCGAAGGCTGACTTCGCGCCGGCGAAGTCGCCGCTCGCCGCCGCGGCGGTGCCGCGCGCGAGGACACTGTCGGCTTTGGCGAGCTTCCGGCGCGTGAAGAAGCCGGTCGCCGCGTCGACGCGGGTCGCGCGCAGCTGCTCGACCTTGGTGCGAGCGTCCTTCGTTTCACGCTCGAGCGCGGCCTTGGCGGCGGCGTTGCGCGCGCGTCCGAACGCGTCGCTCGCTTTCTTGAACTCCGTCTCGGCGTCGCCGTGCTTCTCGCCTTCGAGCGCTTTCTCGCCGGCCTTGAAAGCCTCGGTTGCGCGCTTCAGGTCGGCGGCCGCGAGCTCCGCGGCGCCGGCTGTGGTCGCGCTTTCACGCGCGGTCTCGGCGGTCTTCTTGGCGGCGAGGGCGGCCGCGCGCTTCTTCTCCTTGCCCGCGGTCTTCGCGGCGGTACGAAAAGCCTGCGCGGCCTCCGTGAAGGCTTTCTCCGCGTCGGTGAATCGGCCGGCCGCGAGCGCCTTGCCGGCCGCGCCGCTGTGGGCGACGGCGGTGCGGTGCTCGTCGGCGGCGAGCTTCGCGGCATCGGCGGCATCGGCTTCCGCGCGCGCGGCCTTGGCGTCGGCCTCGGCTTTCTGCGCGGCGGCTTTCCGTGCCGCGGTCGCCGCCGTGTGGCCCTCGGCGGATTTCCGGAACGCGATCGCCGCAGCGCCGCGCTTCCCGTCCTCGCGGCGCTGCTCACCGGTCGTGAAGCTCTTCTCGGCCGCCGCGCTGTGTTGCTCGTCCGGACCGGCGAGCTCGGCGGCTTTGCGGGCCGTGGTGGCGGCGTCGCGCGCCGCCGTCAGCGTCTCGTCGAGCGCGGTGGCGAAGCGCTTTTCCGCGGAGGCCGCGAGCGGCACGACGGCGTCGCAGTCGCTGTCGTGCCGCCGCGCGAGCGCCTCCTTCTGCTGCTCGATGGCCGCGGCCCAGGCCTTCGGGGCGAATGTTTCGGCGCCGGCTTCGCGGGCTTCGGCGCATTGGGCTGCGACCTCCGCGAGCGCGGCATCGGCGGCGGCCTCCGCCTGGGCGCGCTCGACGGCGGTCTGGGCTGCCGTGAAGCGCTCGCGGGCGCTCGCGGCCGAGCTGATCACGAGGCTCAGCTCGTCGGCGGCGAACGCGCGCTTGGCGGCGGCGAGCTCGTCGGCGGCGACCGCGAACTCGGGATTCCGCGCGGCGCCCGCTTCGCGCGCTTGCTGTTGCGCGGCCTCGACGGCGGCGAGCGTCTCTTGCAGCTCGCTGCGCCGAGCGGCGCGCTCGGCTTCGGCCGTCGCGGCGTCGTAGCGCTCGATGGCGCGAACGTACTCGGCCGCGGCCTTCGCCATGCCGCCGGCGTCGTTCGACGTCGCCCCGGCCTCTTTCGCGATGGCACCGGCCTCGCGGTAGAGCTCGGCGGCGTGGGTGGCGGCGTTGGCTTGCTTGGCGCGCGTGCGCGCTGCCTCCGTGGCGCTTCGCGCTGCCGCGAGGGCGGCGGCCAAGCGCTGCTCCTCGGCACGTCGGAGCGCTGCGGCGCGCACGTCGTCGAAGGCCTTGAGGGCCTCGCGATAGAGCTGCTCGGCGCGATCCCACTGCTGCCGCTCTTCGGCGGCGGCGCCTTCCTTTTCACGGGCGCGGGCTTTCGCGAGCGCATCGGGGACGTGGCGTTCGGCGTCGGCGGCGATCGCGGCGTCGCGGGCGGTCGCCATCGCCGTGCGCGTCTCGGTGGCGGCGCGGCTCGCTTGGGCGATCGCGGCGGCCGACTGCGCGGCGGCGAATCCTGCTCCGACGCGCGGCAGCAGCGTGCGGACGCGGGTCAGCTCGCCGGCCGCGAGTGCTTCCTCGAGCGCGGCTTGCTCGCGGATGGCGGCGCTGAAGGCGTCGGCGGCGAGGTCGGGTGCGCCGGCGCCTTCGGCCGCGGCGCGCGCCGCGCGGAGTGCCGGGAGCTCTTTCTCGAGGACGTCGCGTTCGCCGGCGCGGGCGGCGACCGCAGCCGCGCCACGGTAGGCGTCGGCCGCGCGTCCGAGCTGATTGACGGCGAGCTCGAGCTGCCCGCGTTCGACGAGCTTCTCGGCCGCGGCCGCGAGCGTCTCGGCCTCGATGAACGCGGCCTTCGCATGGGTCGGCGCGCCTGCGGCAGTGGCTTCGGCGATGACGGCGCGCATCGCCGCGCGCGCTTCGTCGACGCTCTGATCGAGGCGGCGGGTCGCTTCCTCACCGGCGCTCGTGAAGCCCTCGCGCACCTTCGGCAGGAGCTCGCGGACGCGGGTCAGCTCGCCGGCAGCGAGCGCTTCCTCGAGTCGGAGCTGGTCGCGGACGGCGGTCGCGAATGCGTCGGCGGCGAGGGTCGCGGCATCGGCTTGCTCGGCGGCCTCGCGCGCGGCGCGGAGCGCCGGCAGTTCGCCCTCGATCTCGCGCCGTGCGCTCGCCTGGTGAGCGCTGACGAGGGCGCCGCGAAAGGCTTCCTCGGCTTGGCGGTACTGCGCGGCCGCTTGCTCGAATTGGCCGGCGGCTTCGCTGGCGTCGGCGGCGGCGACGAGCCCCGCCGCTTGCTTCATCGCGTCGGGGGCGAGCGCCGCGGTGTCGCGGTCGGTCGCTTCCCGCGCGACGACCTGCATCGCGGTCTTGGCTTGCTGCGCGGCGCGTTGCGCGTGGCGCTCGCCCGCTTGCGCCGACGCCGCGCCGAAGGCCTGGATCGCGCTGCGGAAGAGGTCGCCGGCTTTGCCGTGCTCGCCGTCCTGTTGGGCGGCCTTCGCCTGTTGCTCGAGCTCGCCGCCACGCCGGAAGTCGGTGGCCGCGGCGTCGAGCGCGCCGGCGGCTTCGGCGGCGACGCGGGCGGCCGCGCAGGCTTGCACCGACTCGGAAGCGGCGCACGCCTGCAGATCGGCGAGCATGTCCGCGGCGGTCTTGTACCGCTCGTTCCGATCGCGAGCGATCGCCTTGTCGAGCACGCGGACGAACGGATCGGGCGTGTCGGGTAGCACGGCCTTGTGGTCGCACGCGTGCGGGCTTTTCACCGGGCACTCGCCGTTGTCGAGTGAACGGTGGTGCAGCTCGACCTCGTCGGCCGAGAGTCCGGCGAAGAAATGTCGGCCGGTGTAGATCTCGTAGAGCACCATGCCGAGCGCGTAGATGTCGACGCGTGCGTCGAGCCGGCGGGTCGAGCCGATCGGCTGGAACTGCTCGGGCGCGGAGTAGGGGACCGTGCCCGCGAAGACGGTGCGCGAGAGGTCGCTGGCGGCTTGCGTCTCGCTGCCGGTGTCGGCCATCAGCTTCGCGATGCCGAAGTCGGTGACGACGACGCGCCCCGTCGACTCCTCGATCATGATGTTGACGGGCTTGATGTCGCGGTGGACGACGGCCTCGGGCTTCTGGCTGTGCGCGTAGTTCAGCGCGTCGGCCGTCTCGATGCCCATGCGGACGACTTCGACGAGCGGAAAGCCTTTGTTCTGGCGCGCGTTCAGGAGCTGGCGGAGGTTCTTCCCGCGGATCAGCTCCATCGTGAGGAAGTAGGTCTCGCCGTCCTTCCCGAAGTCGTAGACGCGGACGATGTTGTCGTGCTCGAGCCGGAACATCACTTGTGCTTCGGTGAGGAAGCGCTCGACGATGTCGTCCGAACGACCGGGCGCCAGGGTCTTGAGGGCGTTCTCGCGGCCGCGCGTCGTGTCGCGGACGTGGTAGACGACGCCCATGCCGCCTTGGCCGAGCAGGCCGAGGACTTCGTAGCGCGCGGAGATTTTCACGGCGCGCTCGCGTCGTCGGCGTCGACGCGCAACAACACGACGGTGCAATTGTCGGGGCCGCCGCCCTCGTTGGTGCGCGTGATGATGGTGGCACAGCTCGCGTCGAGGTCGTCCCCGTGCGCGGCGACGATGGCCGCGAGCTGCTCGGGGCTGAGCACGCGATAGACGCCGTCGGAGCAGAGCAGGTACGTGTCGCCGGCCGCGAGCGGACGCGTCGTCACGTCGACCTCGACCGTCGGCGCAACGCCGATCGCCCGCGTCAGCACGCTCTCGTAGCGCGCGCGCATCGCGGGGTCCGTGAGCTCGACGCCGCGCGCGGCGAGGTCGTTCAGGTAGGAGTGGTCGTGGGTCAGGACCTCGATCGTGCCGTTGCGAATACAGTAGACGCGCGAGTCGCCGACGTGGGCGATGTGGCCGACCATGCCGTCACACAGCAGCGCGGCGACGGTGGTGCCGAGTCCGTGCAGCGCGGGCTCGGTCTGCGGCAACGTCCAGACGCGACGGTTCGCTTCCTCGATCGCGGTGCGGAGGCGCAGTGCCGCGTCCGTGCCGCTGGCGGCGCCCGCGGCGATGGAATCCGTGATCACTCGCGCCGCTTCTTCGCTCGCCCGCTTGCCGCCGGCGTGCCCGCCCATGCCGTCGGCGACGAAGCCGAGACCGATGTCCGGAGCGAGCCCGAAGTTGTCTTGATTCTCGCGGCGCACCCGACCGGGATCCGTGCGCGCTGCCCCCCTGATCCTCATGCCGCGACGAGGAAGGTAGCAAGGAAAGCTGCGGGTTTACAACTGCGGATCGACAGCGGAACGCATGGCGCATGCGATCCCATGCACGCTTGACAGTCGCGGCCACGGGTCGCTAGCGAGCCAGCATGGACGAGATCGCCGCCTTCCTCGCCAAGACGGTGTTGTTCTCCGTTCTCCCGCCCGCCGCTTTGCCCGCGATCGCGCGCGCGGCGACGCGAGTCTCCCTGACGAAGGGCGAAACGCTCTTCGAAGCCGGCACCGCCGGCGATGCGGTCTTCGTCGTCCGCTCGGGCCTCTTGCAGATCATGAGCGCGACGGGCCTCGGCGGTCAGCACCTCGGCGAGGCGGCGCGTGGCGAGCACCTCGGCGAGATGGCGGTGCTGACGGGTGAGCCGCGGGCCGCGAGCGCGGTCGCGGTCGTCGATTCGGTCCTCTATGCGCTGCCGGGGACGCAGCTGCGCGAGCTCTTCCAACAGCATCCGATCCTGTGGGCGCGTCTCAGCCTCGGGCTCATGCGGAATCTGCAGACCCAGGGGCGGCCGCTGGCGCGTGGGGTCCGGACGTGTGCCGTGGTCGGTGCCGGGTCGGCGACGGCGCGCTCGTTCGCCCTGACGCTCGCCCTGGCGGAGGAGCTCGGCGCGCTCGCGAACGAGCCCGTGGCGGTGCTCGACTGCGTGACGGTCGCGGCGGGCACCCCAGCCGAGACCGCGCCGCTGCCCGGCGCCTTCTCGGAGGTCACGCAAACGCTCCGCCGGCTCGTGACGCCGGGCACGGGCCCCGCGGTCGATCGGGCGACCATCGTCCGACTCGGTGCCGATTGCGCCGCCGACGCGCCGGTCGCCGATCTCGTCGCCGAGCTGCGCCGCCGCCATGCGCGCGTGCTGGTGCACGCGACGCTGCCCTGGTCGGCGCTCGCGGCGCGGGGGATCGCGCAATGCGACGCGCTCTGCTGGGTGGTGAACGCCCCCGACGGCGACAGCGATCCCGCGCGCGTGGCGGCGCTGCAGGAACTCGCGTCGCACGTCCGCACGCCCGTCACGCCGCGTGTCCTGGCCCTCACGCCGGGAATCGTCGCGCCGGCGCCGAGCGACGCGCGGAGCGCGACCCGCCGCGTGCCGATCACGGCGGAGCCCGACGTCCGGGCGGCGCTTGCCGGCCCGTCGTCGCGGCGCGCGCTGCGGGCCGTTGCGCGCGAGCTCGCGGGCCGGCGAACGGCACTCGTGCTCGGCGCCGGCGGCGCGAAGGGTTTCGCCCACGTCGGGGCGCTCCGCGCCTTCGAGCGCCACGGCGTCGAGTTCGATGCGATCGCCGGCACCAGTATCGGCGCGATCGTCGGCGCGCTCGTCGCGATGGGATGGAGCGCGGAAACCGTCGAGGCGCTCTTCATGGGCATCGCCGGCAATCCGTGGAAGACGCTCTTCGACCTGCGCGTGCCGACCGAGGCGTTCTTTCGCAGCAAGAAAAAGAGCGAGCTGATCGCCCAGTACTGCAACGGCATCCACATCGACCAGATGAACCTGCCGTTCTTCGCAGTGGCCGGCGATCTGACGGCGCTCGCGACGGTGGTGTTCCAGGCGGGTCCCCTCGACCTCGCGCTCGACGCCAGCTCGGCGATTCCGACCGTTTTCCGCCCCGTTCGGCACGAGCACCGCATGTTGGTCGACGGCTGGGTCTGCGACCCGCTGCCGGCCGGCGTCGTGCGGGCGGCCGGCTTCGAACGCATCGTCGCCGTCGATCTGTCGCCCCGCGGTCATCCGACCATCCGCGCCGGCGCGGCGGCGCCGCCGCCCGCGGTCGCGCCCCCCGGTCTGGGCGGGCGTCTCCGCATTCTCGCGATCGCGATGCGGGCGATGGAGCTCGCGAGCCAGGAGCACGTCGCCCGCAGCCTGCCGCTGATCGACGTGCTCGTGCGCCCCGATCTCGACGGCTTCAGCAGCGCCGACCTCGACGGGGCCGCGGAGATGAGTCGGCGCGGCGAGCAAGCGGCAGAAGAGGCGATGCCGGCCATCCTCGACGCGCTCCCCACCCCGGCTGCCAACTGATCCGTCACGACTGGTAAGGTCTCAGTCGATTTTCGCGGCAGCGATTGGTGGTGGCAGCCGGCGGGCGGGTCAGGGGTGGCTCCTACGGTCGCGCGGTCTCTGACACCCAGCGCATACAACTTGGCGCTGCCCCCATGGCCTGCGCACACGCGAGCTGGCGCTCCCCGGAGCCACCCCCGACCCGCCCGCCGGCTGCATCATCACTCACTCACATGGAGCCTTTGGTTCCCGAGTGCGCGTCCGATCGTTCTTTCCGATCGTTCTTGTTGATGGCTCGCCGGTGGGTGGGTCGGGGTGTGCTCCGGGGAGCCGCAGCTCGCGTGTGCGCAGGCCATGGAAGCAGCGGCAGGTTGTAAGCGCTGGGTGGCACGAACCCGGCGACCGTAGGAGCACGCCCTGACCCACCCACCGGCGACACCTCATGATTTGATGGCTTGACCCTATGCGTCGGAATTTGCTATCCGCCCCAAGGGTTTAGGCATCGGTGCCGGCGCCTTTGGGCGCCGAGCGTAGGGAGGGGACGGCATGAGGAACTCCAGAGCGTTGATCGCGATGGTGTTGGTGGCAGGGGTGGCGCAGGCGGGTGTGGTGCGAGCCGAGACGTTGCGATCGGCATTGGCCCCCGACAATCCGGTGCTGCAAGGAGCGCTCGGTCCGCTCGGGAAGGCGATCGGCTCGCAAGTCGCGAACCAGATCCCAGCGCTCTCGACCTCGGCCGGTTACACGTACGCGTGGAACCCCGAGCTCGAAGTCCTCGAGCGTTCCGCGAAGACGTTCGGTCCGCTCTTCTCCGAGCGCGCCGTCACGGTCGGTCGCGGCAAGTTCAACATCAACACGTCGTACACCTACCTCAAGTTCAAAGAGTTCAACGGCAAGAATCTCGACAAGCTGACCAACCGCGTCGAGCGCGCGTTCGTCCCGGAGACCGGGGACACGCAGTACTTCGGTCTCTTCCGCGGCTACCAGGACGTCGACGATCCGAACCGCACGCGGCTCGCCGGTGACCAGGTGAAGCTCGACCTCGATCTCGAGGCTCAGATCTTCGACTTCAGCTTCACCTACGGCTTGCTCGACAACCTCGACATCAACATCGACATCCCGGTGCTGCTCACGTACGCGCGCTCGTCCGTGCAGGAGACGCTGCCCGATCCGCGTTGCCTCGGCATCAGCGAGGATTGTGACGTCGCGCTCGACACGCTCGGAGGCGACAACAACGGCTTCTTCCTCCTGCCCGAGCAGACCTCGCGCGACAGCTCGCTCGGCATCGGCGACATCCACCTCCGCACGAAGTATGCGCCGATTTCGAATCCGGTCCGGTTGGCCGGCTTGCTCGACCTGGCGTTGCCCACGGGCGATGCCGCGGATTTTCAGGGCACGGGCGATACCACGCTCACGCCGTCGCTGATTCTCTCGAAGGACGTCTTCTCGTTTCTCGAGATCCACACGCAGGGCGGCGTCCAGTTCAATATCAACGATGTCGACCTCAGCCAGGCGCGCTACGCGGCCGGCGTGACGGCGCAGGTCGCGAGCTTCGCGGCGATCAGCGTGGACTTCCTCGGCCGCAGCGAGTTCAGCGCGCGGGCGCGCATCCCGAACGCGGGCCGCTTGCCGGCGGTGCGGAAGATCGACGGCGTCGACACGCTCACGCAGCCCCTCGACGAGCTGACCGACGACGACAACTTCAAGGGTCGTCCGCTCTTCGTCGACATCAAGCGCAACGACGTCCTCGACCTCTCCATCGGCGGACGCTTCGCGATTGGTGATCATGCCATGATCCTCGCGAACTTCCTGATTCCGCTGAATCAAGACGGTCTCCGGTCGGAATTCATTCCGACGATCTCGCTCGAAACCAACTTCTAGTCGTTCCCGATCCGGGTAGGCGTGTCGCCGTGCGGTCCTTCGCACGGCGACACGCCTCCCGCCGTCGTTCCAGCGCTGATACGCAGGGCGCCAGGGACGACACCGGCACGATCTTCGTGCTCGATGGGCGGGGCACACCCGATGCGCGCGCCATGCGCTCGGCACCGGGGCCGAGGTGTACGGGCGGCCGAAATGAAAAGGGGCGACGTCCTTGCGGACGCCGCCCCTTCGTACTGCGGGTGTGGATGCGGGCTTAGTTGACCGTCGTGGCGATCGTCAGATCCGCCGCGTTGCCCGGCGCGTTGTTCTGCGTCACTTCCTGGACCGTCGCGGTGAGATCGGAAGCCGCGATTCCGCTCGTCGCGTCGAAGGTGCACTCGACGTTGACGGGGAAGGTCAGGTTGGACGTATTGGCCACGCTGAACGTGAGCAGGCCGGTGTCGTTGTCGTTCTTGGTGAAGATGCCGCCGCCACCAGTGATCGTGCAGGCGACGTTCTCCGCCGAACCCGTGAAGCTGCCGTCGGCCGTCTGATAGGCCACACGGATCTGGAACGCCTGAATGCCGTTCGCAGCGGTGAAGTCGAAGTCCACGGTCTGGGTGACCGGGCTGCCGCCCGTCGCAGTGGGCGTCGGGTCCGGGTTTGCCGGCGTCGCCGTCCGCTGCGGAGCCGGCGTCGCCGTCCGCTGGGGATTGGGATTGCCGTTGTCGTTCCCGTTGTCGCTGTTGTCGTTGTCACCGCAGCCGCTGGTCAGTGCCATCGCAGCCACGAGCATCCCGATCGTGAGTCCAGATTTGAGCGTGCGCATCATCGTGATCGTCCCTCCTCCATTACAGCCCCGGCCGGTCCGGCCACGGCGACCCTTGGGCACTCGAGTATCGAGCGCGTAGGTGCTCGATCTAACAGTTAGTTTGAATCATGGTCAAGCACGGGTCGCTAAAATGAGCGCGTGAGAAATCGTATACGCGCCCCGTACGATCCCGGTGTCCGTGCGCTCCACCCGTGTGATTTCGGATGGATGCAGCGATGTCGTGACCGGTCACGGGATCGGATCGACCCTCGAGATGACGAACGAGAGGCCGAAGTCGCGCGCCCGGATCGTGGTACCTCCGAGGACGGTCACGGGGCTCGGCGCGAGCCGCTCCGGATAGGCCCCGCACTCCTCGCCGACGTCGCAGATCTCGCCGTCGCCGTCTTCGTCGGTCGTGGCGACGATCTCGTACTGTCCAGGCGGCATGCCTTCGAAGCGGTAGCGATAGTCTGCGCTCACCGTCGTGACGACGGTGGCGACCGGCGCCCGGGAGCCGATCGCGCGCAGTACGACCGTCACGGGTCCGAGGTCTTCGGGGGGCGTGGCGGCGACTTCGGCCACCACCGCGAGCTCGGCGGCACCCCCATTGGAATCGACGTGCACGCGACCCGTGTAGACGCCGGGCGCCAATGCGTCGCGGTCGACCGCGACGCGGAGGAACGATCCTTCGACGAACGGCGTCAGCCAAGCGCTGCCGTCGTCGGTGGCGCGGCTGACGGCCGTTACGACGAGGGAACCGCTGCCGGCGTTACGGAGCGCCACGCGGGGCGCGCTCTCGTCGCCCGCGACGCGGACCGACGGTGTCTCGAGCCGGAAGATCGGCTCGTCGGGGGGGGCGGTGCCGGCGAGCATCCGCACGGCGCGGGCGGCGTTCAGGATGCCGGCGCCGTAACGGTCGTCGCGTCCCGGAGCGCCTCGGTCGTCGGCGGTCGCGAGGAGGATCGCACGGAGACGGCTCGCGCTCGCGCCGCCTGGCACGCCGAGGAGGAGAGCGGCGACGCCGCTCGCGTGCGCGCTCGCCATCGACGTGCCTTGCATCCGCGCGTACGGCTCGAGCCCCGGCAGCAGCGTGCTGAGGATCCCGTCGGGACGACCGTCGGCGTCGCGGTCGTGATGGGTGTCGCCGCCGGGCGCGGCGACCGTGATCGTCGGGCCGAAGTTCGAATAGCGGGCGGGATTCCCCAGTCGGTCCGTCGCGGCGACGCTCACGACGTTCGGAAACCCCGCGGGGCTGAGGAAGCCGTTGCTGCCGGTGTTGCCGGCGGCGGCGACGACGAGCACGCCCGCGGCGGTCGCTGCGTCGACCGCATTCCGCAACACGGGATCGTCGCCGCTGGTCGTGAGGCTGAGGTTGATCACGTTCGCGCGCCGTGGAGGGAGGGTACCCGACGAGTTCGAGAGGCGGGCGGCGAAGCGGATGGCCTGCGCCACGTCGAAGACCGTGCCGCCGGCGACCCCGAGGACGCGCAGCGGCATCACCGCCGTCCGCCACGTCACCCCGGCGACGCCGATGCCATTGTTGGTCGCGGCGCCGATCGTGCCGGCGACGTGTGTGCCGTGAAACGTGCCGCCTGCGGGTGTGGTCGGGAGATCGCCGGGATCGAACGGGTCGGGGTCGAGGCCGTCTCCGTCGTTGGCGCGGGTGGGATTGGAGATGAAGTCGAAGCCCGCGACCAATCGGCCGGCGAGGTCGGGATGATCGCTCCGAATACCGGTGTCGATGACGGCGACGATCGCGCTCGGATTCCCGATCGTCGTGTTCCACGCATCGCGAAGATCGAGCGCGTCGAGATGCCACTGCTCGGGGAAACGCGGATCAGTGGGAACGCGTGCGGCCCGGACGACGCGATTCGGCTCCGCGCTGACGACGTGCGGGCTCGTCGCGAGCGTCGCAGCGACGGCGCGCGTCCGCGCCCGATCGGCGGCGTGCGCGCGCTTGGCGGCCAGCGTCGGGGCCGGGCGGCCGGCGCGCCGAGCTGCGTTGGCGCGGGTCGCGGGCAGGACGACGAGCGCGCTGCCGTCGGGGGCGACGATCGCGGGCGCGAGCTCGTGCGCGAGACCCGCGTCGGCGACGACGGCGGCCAGCGTCGCACGGCCGACGCCGCCAGCGGCGGCTGGCGCCCGACCATCCGAACCGTCCGAACCATCGGCCATCTGCAGGACGATTTCGCCCGTCGCGATCGCCGCGGCTTCCCCCCGATAGACAGCAGGATCGAGATCGATGGGCGCGCCGGCCCCCCGTACGGCCGCGACGCGGTTCACGCCTGTGCGGCTCTGCTGCGCGCGCACGACCAGCGTATAGGCGGCCGGCGCCGAGCCCGTCGCCGGCGCCACGACGACGTCGAAGGCCTCGGCAGCGGTGGCGTCGAGCGCTAGCTCGCAATGCTCGCGTCCCGGCGTTGCGCCCTCGCATGTGAGGGCGTGACCGTGCCGATCGTCGATCAGCAGATCGAGATCGATCGTCGGGTCGGCGGGGAACGTCAGGTCCAGCGTCAGACGGACGCCGCTGGCGCTCGTGAAGGTGAAGGCGTCGAAGGGATCGTCGGGGTCGAGCGTGCCGTGGACGCGCCGGACACCGCCGGCCGCGAGACGCCCCACGACGTCGGCCGTGCCGGGGCCGTCGTTCGGCTCGCGTTCGCTGCGGGCGTTCGCCGTCGTGGCGGCGGGCAGCACGAGCAGGCGGCCGGTGATCACGCCGGGCCCGCAGCGGTCGACAATCGGCAGGCCGACGGCGCGTCGCAACGCCAGGACGGCGTCCGTCACGCCGATCCGACCGTCACCGTCGACGTCGCAGCCGTCGGTCTCGCACGCGCCGTCGGTCGCCGCGATCAGCAGGATGCGGACGCCGTCGTTGGTCGTGACGACGCCGTTGCCGTCGGCGTCGCCGCAAACCGTGGCGCCGGCGCTGCCGGTGCCGACCAGCGCCAGCACCAGCAGCGCGCCGAACGCCGCAGCGATCAGACCGCGGGAAGGAGCAGCCGCGTGCCGCGATTGAGAAGGAACTGTTTCACTTTCTTGTTGCGGAGCGCGACGCCGACCGGCAGATCGTCGCCGTCTTCGTCGAAGGAGATCACGATGCCGGCGATCTGTTCGCTGTCGCTCTTGGTGAGGTCGTAGATCAGACGACCTTGGCGCACCGAGCCGTCACCGGCAAGGAGGATGCGCTCGAACTGGATCGTGAACGTGCCGAAGGACTCGGTCGTCACCGTGAGCGTGCCGACGAGGCGCTTGCCGCCCGTGACGACGGTGAGGCTGAGCTGGCCGCTGAAGCTGAGCGTCTTGCCGGTCTTGATGCGCGTGACCTGAAAGCCGTCGAGGGCGACCACCGCGGCTTGGGAGAACACCGCCCGGCTGATCGTCCCGTTCAGGATCGCGCCTTGGATCTGGCACTCGTTGAAGGTGGCGGCGCTGGTGGCGCCCGATTGCAACGTCTCGATCGTGCCGTCGTTCTCGCACTCGCCGGCTGCCGCGGCTGCGCCCGCGCCGATGCCCGGCACTTTGGTGATGCCGTCGAAGACCGAGAAGGCGGGGTTGGTGACGCCATTGGCGTCCTGCCCCGTGAAGTCGCACGCCTCGTTGATGGCGATGCCAGCGGCTTTCCGCAGGATGTTGACGCCGTCGCTGACCGTGACGGTACCGCTGGCGTCGATGTCGCAGCCGTCCTCGCACGCGCTGGACAGCCCGGCGGCCGAGCGTAACGCCTGAACGCCGTCGGTGACCGTGACGGTGTTGTCGGCGGTAGCGTCGCCGCAGATTTGCGCCGCGGCGGGCGCCGCCGCGAGGCCCACGAGAAGCACGATTGTTAGATGCAGCCGCATGATTCCCTCCACCCTTCCCGTCGTCGTCAGAAGATACAGCGGCCGGACGGCCGCACGTCGAGCGTGTACGATCCGGACTGCGAGCCGCCCGCGCCGTCGAGCAGGATCGTGAGCGGTGCTCCGGCGGAGAAGGAGCCGAACACGAGCTCGCGCGTGCTGCCGTCGCTGCACGGCTGGTTGTTGTCGAAGCATTGCTCCACGAGCGGTCCACTCGTGCCGGGACAGAAGCCGTCGCCGATCGAGAGCTGCGCATCGAAGCTCGTGCCGCAGGTCGAGAACTCGTAGCAGCCGGTGTTCTGCGGCGTGAAGCGGAAGACGCTTTCGCCACCGCCGAGACTGTCGCACGGGTTCGCCAGCGTGCCCGAGGTGCCGGTGCGGCCGTGGAACTGCACGCGGCCCGAAGCGGGAATGACCAGCGAGTCGGCGCAGGTGCCGGAGTTGTTGGCGCGGCACGGTCCACACGGGACGCACAGGAACGTCACGTCGCGGGCGACCTGACCCACCGTCGTGTTGTTGTCGTCGCAGCCCTGGATGCCGACCTGGCCGCACGTGCGATTCACGACGAGCTGACCGTCGACCTCGAACTGCACGCCGAAGGCGTAGCCGCCGCCACCCGGATTGTTGGTGGCCCGGAACTCGAACGTGTTGTCGCCGCACACGAGGCCGTTCACGGTTTGGAAGCCGGTGTCCTGGGTTGCGCCCGGACCCGTCGACGACGCTTGCGACACCTGCTGGCCGTTCAGGAACGCAGTGATCGTGTCGTCGATGTTGAAGATCCGGACGCGCGCGGAGGGGGGTTGTCCTCCGACCGGGGTCAGCACGTCGGTGTTCGTGTTGTAGGTGAAGTTTTGGGTCGAATCGTCGGCATAGGTGACGACCACCGGCAGGGAGGTCCCGCCCGTCAACGTCACGCGTACTCCGACCACGCCGTCGAGATTGGCGTCACTGGTGTCGAAGCGGATCTCGCCGTCGAGCGTGTTGCCCTGCGGGCCGGTCACGACCTGTTGGTAGGTGATCACATAGGAGCCGAGCTGCTCGGAGTCGCCGTCCAAGACGCCGTTCAGCTCCGGGTTGCCGCCGTCGTCGCCGACGTTCAACGACCCGACGAGCGTCAACACGTCGCCGTTCCGGCGGACCGCGAGGTTGTTGAAATTGAGCGAGCTCGCGCTGCGGCCGAGAAAGCCGGTGAACGACACGGGGCCGATCTGGCAATCGTTGAAGACGAACCCATCGGACGTTTGCTGAAACCCGCCGCCGGGATTGTCGCACGGCGAGATGCTGCCAGCCGCGGCCGCCCCGCCGACGGCGCCCACCTTCGTGAGCGGACCAAAGACGTCGAGCGTGTGGCCGATCACCGAAGAGACCGGATCGGCCTCCGGGCACGCTTCGGTCGCGGCGAGGCCGGCGGCTTTGCGGAGCACGTTGACGCCGTCGCTCACGGTGATCGCGCCGCTGCCATCGAAGTCGCAGTTACCCCCGCAGACGCTGCTGAGCCCGGCCGCGGCGCGCAGCGTTTGGACCCCGTCGCTGACGGAGACTCTGCCGTCGCCGTTGGCGTCACCGCATACCGCGAACGCGGTGGCGTGCATGCCGACGACGACGGCGGCGGCGAGCGTCTGGAGGAAGCCTCTCATAGCGACTCGCCGCCGCATGTGGTCGTTAGTTCGCCACCGGCGTCAACGCGCCGCTCACGATGTCGAAGGTGAAGTCGAGCTCGGTGTCGTCGGAGAGGAAGACCGTCACCGGCGACACCGTCGTGGTCGTGAAGCCGACGCGAATCCCGACGACGCCTTCGATGTCCGCGTCGGTCGCGTTGAAGAGGAGCGAGCCACCGACGAAATTTCCGTTGGAGTCGAGCGCGACGTCCTCGAAATCCACGAAGAGATCTCCGAGGTCCGAGAACGAGATATCGAGATTGCCCGCAATGATGTTGGTACCTTGGACGTTGCGGTACGAAAGATTGCCGAAGAACGAGAAGAACTCGCCCGTGGCGAGGTCCGTAAAGTCCAGGGCGAAGGAGAGTGTGCTGCCGTCGTCGGAAGCGGACAGCGTGCCGTCGTACAACGTGCCGTCGAGCACGCAGTTGTCGAAGAAGATCTGGTTGCCGTCGATGCCGAAAAATCCGTCGACGTTGTCGCATTGGAACGTGTCGCCGCCGGCTGCCGACGCCCCCGACCCGATCTTCGTGAGGCCGCCGAATATCGGCACGGTGTTCTGCAGCAGCTCCTGGATCTGCGCGTTCACGCCGCCCCCGCCGCAGTTCTCGGTGATCGGCAGGCCGGCGGCCTTACGGAGGACGTTGACGCCATCGGTGAGTGTCTGCACGCCGTCGGTGACGGTGACCGCGCCGCTATTGTCGCCGTCGCCGCAGATCTGCGCGCGCGCGTCGACGCTCATGGACAGCATCAGTGCGACGCCAGCCAGAAAATATTTCCACAGGGGTGACGACATTTCGAATCCTCCGAAGGTGGTTGAAGTCGGTGGCGCGTCGAGAACGGCGAGGGGTGAAGGGACGGCGCGCGTGAGTAGACCCGCTTTGCTGGTAGCAATCGCGAATGCCGATTGTCAATGCGGCTCCGATCTCCTATCGTCGCGATACCGCAATGGGATTCCCCACGCATCGCGCACGGCGACTGCGCCGGACGGCAACTCTCCGGCGGCTCGTGGCGGAGACGCGACCGAGTGTGGACGGGTTGGTGCTGCCTCTCTTCGTCGTTCCCGGCACCCGGGTCGAGAACCCGATCGCGTCGATGCCGGGCGTATCCCAGCTCTCCGTCGATCGCGTCGTGGAGGAATGCCGAGCGGTCGCCGACCTCGGCATTCCGGCCGTGATCCTGTTTGGGATCCCCGAACACAAGGACGCGTACGGATCGGAGGCGTGGTCGGATGCGGGCGTCGTCCCGCAGGCCGTCGCGGCGATCAAGCGCGCGGTGCCTGATCTTGTGGTCATCACCGACGTCTGCCTGTGCGAGTACACCGATCATGGGCATTGCGGGGTGATCCGCGACGGGACCGTCGCGAACGATCCCACGCTCGAGCTCCTCACGAAGGAAGCGGTCGCCCACGCCCGTGCCGGGGCCGATCTCGTGGCCCCGTCCGACATGATGGACGGCCGGGTCGCTGCGATCCGCGCTGGCCTCGACGCCGCGGGCTTTCCCGAGCTCGGCATCATGGCGTACGCCGCGAAATACGCCTCGGCGTTCTATGGCCCGTTTCGGGACGCGGCACAGTCGACCCCGCAATTCGGGGATCGCCGCGGCTATCAGATGGACCCCGCAAACATCCGCGAGGCGCTGCGCGAGGTCGCGCTCGACGTGGAGGAGGGTGCCGACATCGTGATGGTGAAGCCGGCGCTCGCCTACCTCGACGTGATCCAGCGCGTCCGGGCGGCCGTCGACGTTCCCGTCGCCGCCTACGCCGTGAGTGGCGAGTACGCGATGATCAAAGCGGCGGCGGCCGCCGGCATGCTCGACGAAGAGCGCGCGATGCTCGAGTCGCACACCGCGATCGTGCGCGCCGGGGCTTCCATCGTGCTCACGTACTTCGCGAAAGCCCTGGCCCGCCGCCTCGGGCGATGATCGCGAAGTCGGTGGTCGGAGACCCGCGCCCCGCCGTGACGCGCCGTTAAGATTTTGCCGGCCCCACGCCGGAATCGCGTGGGTTTTTGGCGTGGCTGCCCGTCTCTTCGAGGTTCGGTCCCTGGCATCTCGCTTGCTCCTCGCAACGCGAGACGCCGAGGACGATGCGATGAGCCACCACGACGAGCCGACACCTGTTCAGGGGCACCGCCGCACCAGTGTGCGACGACAAAGCGTCGCGCGGCGCTGCGGTCGCGCGGGAACGACGCGCACGCACTTGCGCCTCGTCGTCTCGAAACCGCGCGTGCGGCATCCGTTCGGCATCCATCCGGCGTTGCCGTCCACGCTCGCGTTCGCCGCGGTCAGCATGACGGCGCTCGCGTTCGCCGCCGTCATCGACCTGGCCAACGCGGTGGCGCGCACGGCGACCAGCGTGACCACGCAGCTCCGCGCGGCGCGCGTCGGCTGAATCGCGCGGCACGCGTGGGCTGACACGCGCGGCGCGGCTCAGGCTTTTTTGCGCTTCGCGCGCGGGGCTTTCGTCGCCGGCCCGCCGCCGCCCTTCAGCCCCGCCAGGAACTCGTCCACCGGCAGCGTATTCAGCACGTCGGCGGCCGTCGCCCAGCCGCGGCGCGCTTGGCCGATGCCGTAGTCCGCGGGGAACTTGAGCTGGGCGGTCGAGTGCGCGTCCGAGTCGATGACGATCTTCACCCCCGCCTCGATCGTCTTCCGCACGTGATCGTCCTTCAAGTCGAGGCGGTCGGGATAGGCGTCGAGCTCGAGAATCGTGCCGGTCTCCTTGGCGCAGGCGATGACGGCGTCGAGATCGAAGTCGACGGCCTCGCGCCGCTTCAGCTGCCGTGCCGTCGGGTGGAAGAAGATGTCGGCGTGCGGGTTCTGCATGGCGCGGATCACGCGCGCGGTCATCTCGGCGCGCGGGAGATTGAAGTGGGAATGGATGGCGACGCCGACGACGTCGAGCTCGGCGAGGCAGTCGTCGGCGATGTCGAGCGTGCCGTCCTTCCGGATGTTGACCTCGGCGCCCTTCAGCACGCGGAAGCCCTGCAGGCGCTTGTTGATCCCGTCGATTGCTTTGCCTTGCAGGCGGATCTTCGCTTCGTCGCTCCCGCCGGTCATCGCGAGGTCGCGGGTGTGGTCGGTGATCGCCATGTACTCGAGCCCGAGGCGGTGCGCCTCCGCGACCATGTCTTCCAGCGTGTCGGCGCCGTCGGTCCACTTGGTCTGCGTCTGCAAGTCGCCGCGCAGCGCTCCGGGTTCGATCAGTCGCGGCAGACGGCCGGCGCGCGCGGCGTCGATCTCGCCCTGGTCCTCGCGCAGCTCGGGCGCAATGTAGGGCAGGTCGAGCGCGGCGAAGATCTCTTCTTCGGTCGCACCGGCGATCGCGGTATCGCCGCGGAAGAGGCCGTACTCGTTCAGCTTGAGCTGCTTCTTGATGGCGATCTGGCGCATCACGACGTTGTGCGCCTTCGAGCCCGTGAAGTAGTGGAGCGCGGCGCCGAAGCTCTCGCGCGGCACGACCCGGACGTCGAGCTGGATGCCGGTCGCGAGCTTCACCGACGTCTTGGTGTCGCCGGCGGCGACGATCCGCGTCACCTCTCCCATGCTCTGCACGAACGTCATGACGGGCGCGGCGTTCGTGGCGATCACGAGCAGGTCGGCATCGCCGACCGACTCGCGACAGCGCCGGATCGACCCCGCGATGACGGCGCGCTCCACGCCCTTCATGCCGCCGATTCGCGCCGCGATCTCGCGCATCATCGGGAGAACGTTGCCGAGTGGGAAGCGTCCCGTGCTCTGCTTCGCGAAAGCGATCGCGCGGATGATCTTTTCTTCGCTCTTGGCGCCGAAGCGGGGCAGGTCGCGGATGCGGCCGGCTTCCGCCGCGGCTTCGAGGCTCGCGAGGTCGGTGACGCCGAGCTCCTGGTAGAGCGTGCGGACGGCCTTCGGTCCGACGCCTTCGACGGCCGTCAGCGCGGCGATGTCGACGGGCGTCCGCGCATAGAGCTCCTCGCGGTAGGTCATGCGGCCGGTCGTGAGGAGCTCGCCGATTTTCTCCGCGATGCTCTTGCCGATGCCGGGAATCGTCGCGAGCCCCTTCACCCCCGCCTGCGCGAAGAGGTCGGTGCAGGCGACGTCGCTGGCGGCGATCGACTCGGCCGCCTTCTCGTAGGCGCGTGGCTTGAAGGGGTCGTCGTCGATCGCGAGGAAGAGCGCGATCTCGCGGAGCAGGGCGGCGACGTCGGCGTTGCGCAGCGGAGCGGCCATGGCTCAGTGGAAGATGGTCGTCACGTCGAAGAAGAGCAACTGCTCGTCCTCGCACGCGTCGCATTCGACCCGGGTGTAGCGAAAGCGCCGGTCGTCGATCGCGCGCGCGCCCTCGCCGACCATGTGCACGCCCGCGCCGCAATGACAGCGCCGCGCGCGGAGCGCGTCGTCGATCGCGTCGAATGATCCCACCGGGATGGCGTCCTCGATCGAGGTACCCGGTCCGCTCCGGACGCTGGCGCGCGCGCGCCGACGCTGCACGCCGCGCATCACCCAGACGGCGGCGGCGACCAACACGACGCTCGCAAAGATCAGCCCGGTCATCGCGCGTCCGCTTTCAGGCGGGCAGGCGCCCGGGCCGGAAGAGGACCTTCTTGTCGGTGACGACGAGCTGTTCGTTCAGGACGAGCTGCAACGCTTGCGACAGCACCTTGCCCTCGAGCGCCTGGCCGCGCTCCTTCACCTCGTCGAGCTGATCCTCGCCGACGCGGATGTGGAAGACGTCCTGCAGGATCACGGGACCCTGGTCGAGCTGCTCCGTCACGAAGTGCGCGGTGCATCCCGACACGCGCACCCCCTCTTCGAAGGCCTGTTTGTAGGCATTCGCGCCCGGATAATACGGCAAGAGCGACGGGTGGATGTTGATGATGCGGCTCGGGTACTGCTTCACGACGTCGACCGTCAGCACCTGCATGTAGCGCGCGAGCACGACGAAGTCGGCGCGCACCTCGCGCAGCTTGGCCAGCAAAAACGCTTCGTGCGCCGGCTTGTCGGTCGACGGGCACCACTCGAACGGCATCCCGGCGGCCTCGGCGATGGGTCGCAGCACCTCGTGATTGGAGAGGACGGTCACCAGATCGCCAGCCAAGAGGCCGGCGGCGCGATCGGCGATCAACTGCTCCAAGCAGTGGGGCTCCTTGCTCACCAGCACGGCGACCCGCTTGCGCTCGCGTGTGCTGTGCAGGCGCACGCTCACGTCCATGTGGGTCTCTTCGCCGATCCGCTTCAGGCCGAGGATCATCTCGTCGAGCGACAGCGAGAGGTCCGTCAGATCGACCCGCATCGTCATGATGAAGAGGCCTTCCATCACGCGCTGCTCGATGTCCTCGATGTTGATGTCGCAGCCGGCGAGGTACGTGGAAACCCGGGCCACGACGCCCTTCTGGTCGCGGCCGACGACGGAAACGATGGCGAGATTCTTTTCGCTGCGCATGCGATCGACGCTTCGCGGTACAGCAGAAGCTGCGCGAATTCAACGCGGTGGCGCGCACGACGCCAGGTCGAATGCACTGGCGAACGCCGAGGGTCGTGCCAGTCAGCCGGTGTCAGCGCCGCAAGTTTGTTCTTGAATAACGCGAGTGGGCGCTTTAACTTTTGCCGTGCGCAGCGCCCGCTGCGCGAAGGAGGATCCCCCTCATGGCCTCGAAGCAAGCGGATGTCCTGGTCGGCCGGCGCTATCTCACGCGCGGGTATCTCGATCAGGCGCTCGAGCTCTTCACCCGGAACGCCGACGTCGTGGCGTCCGCCGATTGGAGCCTGCTCCGGGATAGACTGCTCGACCGCGGGCGGATCCAGGACATGGTGCGCGTGTGCGAGCTCGGGCACGTGCCGATTCCGAGCGCGCAGTTGATCGTTCGCGGTGACAAGGCGCTGCGGACGAAGGACATCGATCTCGCCATCGACCTCTTCGAGCTCGCCGGTGCCGACGGCCCACGCTGGGAGAAGGTCGTCGACGTGCTGATCGAGATGCCGGATCGGAAGCGTCAGGCCGTCGCGATTGCCGACCGTTACCTGGTCGACCATACCCAAGTAGCCGTGACCACTACCCGTCCGGGCCCGATTCCCATAAAAAAAGCCGTTCAGTGACTGAACGGTTCCCCTCGTGACCCGCGTCCGCCAGATCGTCGAGCGGATGCACCCGTACGTTCCCGGCGAGCAGCCGCAGGGCGGACGTGTCGTCAAGCTCAACACCAACGAGAATCCATACCCGCCCGCGCCGGGCGTGATCGCGGCCGTCCAGGCTGCGGCCACGGCGGATCTGCGGCTCTATCCCGAGCCGACCGCCAAACCACTCCGCGAAGAGGCGGCGCGCTGCTACGGCGTCCGCCCTGACCAGGTGCTGGTCGGGAACGGTTCCGACGAGCTGCTGACCATGCTGATGCGGACGTTCGTCGGCATCGACGACATCGTCGTCTACCCCGAGCCGACGTACTCGCTCTACGACACGCTCGTCACCATCCAGGAAGGCCGCTCGCTCACGATCCCGTTCCCGGAGGACTTCTCACTGCCCCCCGCGCTCTTCGCGGCCGAAGGGCAGCTGATGATGATCTGCAACCCGAACGCGCCGTCGGGCAGCCTGACGCCGGTCGCGACCATCGCCGAGCTCGCCAGCGGCTTCGACGGCGTGGTCGTGGTCGACGAGGCCTACGTCGACTTCGCGCCCGAGGGATCGACCGCGCTGCCGCTGCTCGCGAGCCACGACAACGTCGTCGTGCTCCGCACCTTCTCCAAGTCGTTCTCGCTCGCCGGCATGCGGATCGGGCTCGCCTTCGGCCATCCCGATCTGCTCGCCGAGATCGGCAAGGTGAAGGACTCGTACAATCTCGATCGCGTCGCGATCGCCGCCGGCACCGCGGCGCTCGTCGAGCTCGCCTGGATGGAGCAAAACGTCGCGCGCGTCGTCGCGACCCGGGCCCGGCTCACCGAGGGCCTCGCCGTGCTGGGCTACGACGTACGGCCGTCGGCGACGAACTTCGTGCTCGCGCGCCGTCCGGGCGAGGATCAGGCCCCGGTGCTGCGCGCGCTGCGCGAGCACGGCATTTTCGTGCGGCATTTCGCGACGGATCGCTTGCGCGACTGCCTCCGGATCTCGGTCGGGACCGAAGAAGAAACCGACCAGCTGCTCGCCGCGCTCACCGCGGTTCGACGCTCGTAGGTCCGCCCCGCTCGTAGACGTAGCGCGGCGTGGCAACCGCCATCCGCGCGGTCCGCGGATCGAGGATCGTCCGTTGAATCAGCACGTCGACGCTCGTGAGGTCCGGGCGGACGGTCAGCAACATCCGTCCGATGTCGGCGGGGTCACGGAGCGTCCCGAGCGCGAGACGCTCGACGCGGAAGCGGTCGAGGCGTTGCTGCGCCCAGGCGGGCAGGGTGGTTTCGTCGATGACCGCCATGCCTGTCGGCCCGGTGCCGACCACGGCCATCAACACGGGCAGATTCGGCGTCGCGTACATCGCGAAGGCGCCGAGCTTCCAGGGGTCGCCACCGTAGCGAGTCACGAGCCAATGCTGGCCGAGCGGCCAGAGCGCGACGGCGAGCACGATCCCGACGACGGCGTTGCGTTTGGCGGTCACCAGAGGTGCCACGCGCGGACGAGCGCGCCTCCCGGAACGACCCCGACCGCCATGCCGCCGACGACGGCCAGCATGGCGAGTGAGACCGTGGCGACGATCCGACTCGCGGCCACCGGCGCGAACGCCATCAGCAGATTGGCGAACAGAATCGCAAAGCCCATCTCGCGCGCGCCGAGCTGGACGGCCAGAACGAAGACGACCGCGAGCGCCGTCGCGGCAGCGCGCGTCCGGGGCACGAGCAACGCGGCCGGCAGCACGAGCTCGGCGATCCACACGGCGTTCGACATCAGCACGAACGCCGGCGCGGTGACGCGATACGGGCCGGAGCCACCGCGAAACGGATCGTAGCTCTGGAGCCGGGCGATCTCGGTTGCCGGGAGGACCCAGGCGAAGAGGTCGGCGAAGCGATCACCACGGCCGACCATGAACGCGAGGAAGTCGCCGTGCACGTAGTGCCCCCAGGCGAGCTTCTGGCAGCCCGTCACGAAGAGGACGATCACCGTCAGCCAACGGAGACCGGCGAGGACGAGTCCGGCGTCCTCACCCTCGCGATCGGCGAGCGCCAGGATCATCGTCGCGTAGAGCTCGAGGAAGAAATGGTTCGGCGTGACGGGGAGGGTCGCGGCCAGCTGCACGAGCAACGCCGGTAGCGCGAGGCGGCTCGCGATCGCCTCGAAGCGCGGAGTGAACGCCAAGGCCAACGCGGTCGCGAGCACGATCGCCGTGACGACGAGCAGGGTCGCGTCGAGTGGAGTGTCGAGGGTCGCCCACACGATCGTTCGCACCGTGCCCCACGCGAGCAGGACTTGGCGCTCAAGGCGGAGCCGCGTCGTCGCGGTGTCCGGGGAGAGGTCGCCGGCAAGGGCGATCGCCGTAGCGAGCCAGCCGTCGCGTCGCACGCTGCTCGACCGTGCGTGCGCGCGGGCGTCAGGGCTGCGGCGGGAACTGCGTGGCATAGTCGACGCGCGCGGCGCTGATCACCGCCCGCGCCTCGGCGGCGTCGTAGACCGGGTCGACGGTGATCGTCGACGGCGTGTCGCCGGGAATCGTCTTGTAGGTGAGGAAGTAGTGGCGCAGGCGGTCGACGACGGCGCGCGGCAGTTGGCGCACGTCGGCGAGCTCCCCGAAGGTCGGGTCGCCGAGCAGGACCGCGATGATCTTGTCGTCGGCTTCCTGGTTCTCGACCATGCGGAGGCCTCCGATCGGACGCGCTTGCAGCATGATCTCACCGCGGGCGATGTTGCGATCCGTGAGGACGCAGATGTCGAGCGGATCGCCGTCGCCGGTGGTGACCTTCGGCGATCCGGCGATCACGTGCGCCGCGACGGCTTCGCCGCAATAGGTGCGGGGAATGAAGCCGTAGAGCGTGGGGCAGACGACCGAGAAACGCTGCGGGCGATCGACCTTGAGGTAGCCGGAGTGCTTGTCGATCTCGTACTTCACGCCGTCCGTCGGGACGATCTCGATGTACGCGGTGACGATCTCGGGACAGCGCGGCCCCGGATCGAGGCCGTGCCAGGGATGGGGGCGGAACGCGAGGGGCTCGGCCATGTCAGGGCGTCAATCGATCAAGCCCGCGCGCCGGGCCTGCGCGAGCGCGCTGATCGCGTCGACGCGGCGGAGCGTGTCGCGGATGTCGTCGGCGAAGCGTTGCCGGCGTTCGGCGACGTCCGGTCCGGGATCGACGAGCTTACGGTTCTTGGCGAGACGGACCGCGGTGGCGAAGAGCACCTTCGACACCGACTCGCCGGAATGGAGGCGGCGCTGCAGCTGATACTGCTGCGCGAGTGCCAGGCTGCTCGCGATGAACGCGGGCTCGTCGAAGGTCGCGGCGGGATCGCGGCGCGCGAGGCCGTCGGCGACGACGCGATACGACTCGAGGAAGGGCCGCAGCACGCGGTGCGCGCTGAACGGCCGGATGCGCCGCACCATTTGCTCGATCGCGCTCCGGCCGCGGCCGAGCGCGTGCTCCCAGTCGGGATCGTGGAGCCGCAGCTCGGTGTCGACCTGAGTCCGAAACTCGTCCTTCTCGGCGAAGAAGAACTCGAACTTGAGCAGATCGCGGAGCGCCATCGCGGCATCCCAGAAGCGCGCGCGCGGCTCGCCTTCCTTCTCGGCGGCCTCCAGCAGCGCGATCTCGGCGATCGCGCCGTTCACGAAGAAATGGATGATCGTGTTGCGATAGTAGGCTGCCGTCGGCTCTTGCTCGGGGGCGATCTGGTAGACGGTGTCGAGCCCGGCCGCGTAGGAGGTCACGACCTTGGCGTCGACGAGCGTGTCGAGCGCGCGCTGTAATCCGACCTCGTTGTCGAGCCCGAGGTCGCCGGTCGTTGGCAGATTGCGGCGACGGACGTACGACAGGAGGTTCGTCATGCCGCGCAGGATCTCCGGCACCGTCGACGCGCGGCCACCGCCACCCAGCAGCGACATGGTGACGAGCGAGGTCGGCGTGATCGGTGTCACGCGGTTGATGCGTACGGCGACCTGGAACGCGAGCTTCTGCAGATCCAGACCGTGCTCGTCGTCGTTGGGCTCGGCGCCCGGCACGGGCGGACCGAGCGCGCTTTGCAGCGACACCGGCTCGCCGAAATTGATGTGAATGTCGCCGTAGCGACGGCGCAACTGGCGCACGACACCCACGAACCAGCCGAAGCTCTCCGACGACTTGGCACCGCCGCGCTGCTCGGCGACGTACGAGCCGACGTCCTGAATCTGGTCGTACGCGATCGCGACCGGGATCAGGTAGACGTCCTCGCTCTTGCCGCGCCGGTACGCGTCGACCACGTAGTGCAGCATGCCGAACATCGGCGGGAGCAGCTTCCCCGAGCGCGAGCGGCCGCCTTCGATGTACCACTCGAGCGAAAAGCGCTTCTCGATCAGGTAGTCGATGTATTGGCGCAGCACGAATTTGTAGACGGCGTTGTCCTTGAAGCTCCGGCGGATAAAGAACACGCCGCTCCGGCGCACCAGCGGGCCGACCGGAAAGAAATTCATGTTGATGCCGCCGGCCGTGTGGTTCGGCGGGTGGCCGTTCTCGTGCAGCGCGTACTGCAACACGAGGTGGTCGAGGTTCGACTTGTGCGACGGCAGGAATACGACCGGATGGCGTTGCGCGAGCGCGTAGAGGTCGCGCAGCTTGTCGTGGTCGTAGTGCAGCGCCTCGCCGTAGCCGCGGGTGTAGAGCAAATGAATGAGCTGCGCCGTCAGATCGATGACGTGCGGGCTGTGCGTCGCGGCGATCTCACGCAGATACTTCGACGCCTCTTTCGCGACGCGGGCCTCGGGCTTGCCGAGCTCGCGTGCCAGCTTGGCGACGCCGCCGCGAAAGCCCGGGCGCGCTTCGATGTTCTCGCGGACGAAGCGCGGGACCTTGTAGCGCGTGCCACGGAGCCGGCGCTCGGCGCGCTCCAGGGCGAGCGTCGCCTGCAACGCGACGAAGTCGGCGAGCCCGGTGGTCTGCGCGGCGTCGGTGCCGCACGCGAGCTGCCAGCGCTCGCGGAGCTGTGACAGCGGCGCCGGCTCGCCCGCGACGATGCGGCAGCGCTCCGGGTGCCGCCGCAGGATCCAGGCCTGCCGGAGGCGGCCGGGATCGCGCGGGTCGCCGCTCGCGAGCAGGTCGCGAAGGCGGGTGCGATGAAAGCCGTCGATCTCGGGGGGCTGCCAGGCGACGCGGAGTGGCGCCATCAAAGGATCGTCACCGATCGCGAGCCGGGCTTCGAGCTTGGGATCGAGGCGCCGGCGCCGACCCCCGCCGCGTGCCGCCGGAATCGGTATCGTCTCGATGCCTTCGGCGGTCACGGCCTCGGGCTTGTGCTCGGCGATCCAGCGTTCCAGCACACGCCGCTCGAGGCTGCTCGCGGCATCGAGCAAGAAAACGATCGGCCGCGGCTCGATCCCCGGCCAGGCGGGATCTTGAGGCGCGGGCTGGGCTAGTCGTGGCGTCGCCATGAGGAAGCGTCGCGTCTTCATCTCGCAACCGCTCATTGCTTTGCAAGGGTGAGGCTTCCGCCGAGGCCTCCATAGTGGAGACAGAAGGGGCGGGGTGTTAGTGGAGCGGTATGGCTCCCTCTTCGCTCAACCCCGATTTCGACCGTCTCGGCGACGCTCGTATCTTCGTCGACAAGACGGCGTATGCGGATCTCGATTTTTGGCACGCTGCGGCATCGCGGCTCCGTCGGAACGATCCGCTGCCGCTCGTCGAGGTCGAGGACTACGTGCCGTTCCGGCCTGTCACCCGCCATGCCCACCTCGCCGAGATCGAACGCAACCACACGCTCTTCTGGAACACCCGCGACTCGGTGTTGCTTCCTCGCGCCCAGATCGAGAAGAGCCGCGCGCTCGGGATCGACATCAAGACGCTCATCCACATGGACGGCGCCGAGCACCGCGCCTACCGGCTGGTGACCAACGACTGGTTCAAGCCGACGAATCTTCGGAAGGAGGTCGGGGCCAAACTGCCCGTGCTCGCCAAGCGCTTCGTCGACCGCATGCTGGAGCGCGACGGCGAGTGCGACTTCGTCCGGGACATCGCGCTCTACTACCCGCTGCACGTGATCCTCAGCATCCTGGGTGTTCCCGAGACCGACGAGCCGCGCATGCTCGGGCTCACGCAGCAGATCTTCGGCGGCGAGGATCCCGATGTTGGCGGCGTCGCGGGTGTCGATCCGGTGCAGGTGTTCATGCAGGCGCTGCAGGAAATGGCGATGTACTTCCACGGCATCACCATGGATCGGCGCGCGCACCCGACGTCCGACATCGCGTCGACCGTCGCGAATGGCACGATCGACGGCCAGCCGCTCGGCGACCTCGAGACCGCCGGCTACTACTCGATCATCGCGACCGCCGGCCACGACACCACCTCGAGCTCGGTCGCGGGCGGTCTCGAAGCGCTGATTCACAATCCCGAGCAGATGCAGGCGTTGAAGGACGACCCGTCGAAGATCCCGAACGCGGTGAACGAGATCATCCGCTGGGTGACGCCCGTTCGCCACTTCATGCGCCAGGCCCAGGGCGACTATCAGCTCGGCGACGTCGACCTGAAGGCCGGCGACTGGCTGCTGATGTCGTACCTCTCGGCGAATCGCGACGAGACCGTCTTCCCCGAGCCGATGCGCTTCGACATCGGCCGCAAGAACGCCGACGAGCATCTGGCGTTCGGCATCGGCGTCCACTTTTGCCTCGGCGCCCACCTCGCGCGCATGGAGCTGGAAGCCTTCTTCCGCGAGCTCCTGCCGCGTCTCGACCACATCGAGCTGACGGGGGAGACGGAATCGATGGCGACGACGTTCGTCGGCGGGCCGAAGAAGATGCCGATCAAGTACAAGCTGCGCGCCTAGGGGCGCTGGACGCGCCAGGCGCGCCAGAGTCGATTGCTCAACGCGCCGCGCTCGGGCCGAGCGCCGACAGCACGGCGGCTCCGCCCGGATCCTCCGCCGTCGACGGTACGAGTGCCACGTCGTCGGCGCCCGCATCGTGGTACGCGGCGATGCGCGCCGCGATCGTCGTCCGGTCGCCGATCGCGCCCACCACGTCGGCCAGCGCGTCCGGGACCTCGGCGGCGAGCTCCCGGCGCGAGCGCCCCGCACGCGCGGCGTCGACCAACGCACCGAACCCGAGCGTCGCGAACATCTCGCCGTAGCCCGGCGGCGCCAGGTAGACGGTAAGCTGGGACGCGAGCTGCCGCCGTGCTGCCGCCCCGGGATCGAGCGCGACCGGAATCCAGACCGCGAGTCGCGGCGGCGGCCGCCCGGCCGCGGCGGCCTCGGTGTCGATCGTGGCGCGCACGCCCGCGACGTGCGCCGGCGTCACCAAGTTCAGCACGACCTCGTCCGCGACCCGGGCCGCCACCCGTGTCATTACGGGACCGAACGCCGCGACGGTGATCGCCGCCGCCGGCAGCGGTCGCTGCAGGCGAAATCCGCGGGTCCGGACGAGACGCCCCGCGAAATCGCCGCGCTCGCCGGCGAGCATCGGTCTGAGCGCAGCGACGGTTTCCCGCATCTGCGCCGCCAACGCCGCCCACGGCCGGTCGTGCCAGCCGAGCACGATCGCCGGGCTGGACGCGCCGAGCGCGACGTCGACCCGCGAGCCTGTGAGCGTCGCGACCGACGACGCGCCGAGCGCGATCGCGACCGGACCACGCACGCCGATCGCGAGCGGCCCGATGGTGAGCGCGAGCTTGGGGGCGCGGTTGCCGATGGCGGTCGCCAGCGCGAAAGCGTCAAAGGTCGCCATCTCGCCGATCCAGAGGCGGGGGAAGCCGGCGCGCTCCGCGGCGAGCGCGACATCGATCGCTTCCTCGGCGGGACGGTCGAGCCAGTAGGGGAGAACCACGCTCCGGGTGCGCCGAGTCACGGTGGGCAGCGATAGTCCGCCCCCTGTTTCTTTGGAAGATGTCCTCTGTTTCCGGTTCGTGGCTCACGAGGGATCGGGATTGGCCGCACGGGTCAGAGCCTCTAGCCTTCGCCAACACACGCGGGCTCGTGCCGACCGCTCCGCCCCGCCAACTGGTTCAAGGAGAAGCTGCATGCGCTTCCGCGTCGTCGCCGTCGTTCTCGGTCTCTCGTTGCTCGCCGCCGCTGTGGTCCCCACCCTCGCCGCGGCGCAGGGCAACTATCGCGGCTTCGGCGATGCCGGCGGCTTCGTGAACATCCTGCCGCCGGGACAAGACGGATCGCTGAACGGCCCCGAGGCGGCTCAGGCGCAGGGCGGCACCTACCCGCCGTACGTACGCGACCAGCTCGATATGTACGGCGCCCTTGTCTACGCGTCGCCCGGCCTCACCGAACCGCAGGTGCTCGATTTCTTCAAGGATGCGTCCTTCGGGACGCCCGATACCGACATCCTCCGCACCTACTCCCCGACGCCCGGCGTCACCGTGATCCGCGACGCGACCTTCGGCGTCCCGCACATCTTCGGCACTACCCGTTACGCGACGATGTTCGCGCAGGGCTACACCGCCGCCGAGGACCGGCTCTTCCTGATGGACGTGCTCCGCCACTACGGACGGTCACGCGTGTCCGAGTTCCTCGGCGCCTCGCCGTCCGCCATCGCGATGGATCGTGAGCAGCTCGCGATCGCGCCGTACACAGAGGCCGATCTGACGGCGCAGGTGCAGGCGTTCGCCAACGGCGACGCGGAAAATCAACAGATCTACGCCGACGCCCTCGCGTACTCGGACGGGGTGAACCAGTACATCACCGAGGCACTCGCCGACTCGACCAAGCTTCCGGCCGAATACCCGGCGTTGCAGCAGGTGCCGGCGGCTTGGAAGGGCGAAGACATCGTCGCGATAGCCTCGCTCGTCGGCGGCATCTTCGGTAAGGGCGGCGGCGGTGAGCTCACCAACTATTGCGGCCTGAAGACGATGGAGGCGACGCTCGGCAACGCGGCCACGGCACGCGCGATCTTCGACGATCTGCACTTCAAGAACGACGTCGAGGCGCCGACCAGCTCGCGTGACGCCGCGCCGTACATGACGAACCTCGGGCCGGTGAACCCGGCGGCCACCCCGGCGATCGATTGCGCGAGTCTCACCGCGATAGACGTGACGGGACCGCCTCTGCAGGCGCTGCTCGACGCGATCGCCAACGGACCGTCGGGCTTCGGCCTTCCGAACGCTACCAGCAACGCGCTCCTGATCGCCGGCGAGCACACGCGAAACGGCAATCCGATTGCCGTGTTCGGTCCGCAGACGGCGTACTTCATGCCGCAGCTTCTGGTCGAAAAAGACGTGCACGGTCCCGGAATCGACGCGCGCGGTGCCGCGTTCGCCGGCACCGACATCTACGTGCAGCTCGGCCGCGGTGGAAAATATGCATGGTCGGCGACGTCGGCGGGCGCCGACAATGTCGACCAGTGGGTGCTGCTGCTGTGCGAGCCGGGCGGGGGTCCCGCGACCACCGCGTCGATGGGCTATCTCCATGACGGCGTCTGCAAGCCGATCGAGGCCTACGAGCACACCCAGATCGCCAAGCCGTCGGCCGGTGGCCTTCCGAACCCGACGCTCGGCGAGAGCGGCGGCCAGTGTGACAACGCGATCGACGACGACAACGACGGATTCGTGAACGACGGTTGCCCAGCCGTCGGTGTGCCCGAGGTGCCCGTCGTGCAGTGCGCCGACGCCGTCGACGACGACGGCGACGGCAAGATCAACGACGGCTGCGTCCTGGTTGCCGGCGCCGACATCGTCCTGTCGTTCCACGTCGAGCGCACCGATGACTACGGCCCGCTCGTCGCGCGCGGTACGCTGACCGACGCCACACCGATCGCGATCGCGACGCTCCGCTCGACCTATCGGAACGAGCTCGGCTCGGCGGTCGGCTTCCGCCGCATCAACGATCCGACCTACATGACCAACGGCTACCAGTCGTTCCGCCAAGCCCTGGGTGGTGGCGTCGACTACACCTTCAACTGGTTCTACATCGACCAGCGCGACATCGGGTATCAGCACTCGTGCAAGTGCCCGCAGCGCGCGCAGGGCGTCGATCCGTACCTGCCGACGCTCGGCGACGGCCAGTTCGACTGGCAAGGCTTCATCCCGCTCGCGGCGCAACCCTTCGCTCTGAATCCCGCCGAGGGCTACCTGACGTCGTGGAACAACAAACAGGCGCCCGGTTTTGCCGCCAACGACCGCGAGTTCTCCTATGGTTCGGTCTATCGCAGCCAGATGCTCGACCAGCGCATCGAGGCGGTGATCGCGGTCGGCAACGCCGATCGCACCGACATGATCGACGCCATGGAGGACGCGGGTACGGTCGACCTGCGCGGCCAAGAGGATCTGCCGCTGCTCCTCGCCGTGATGGGCACGACGGCGCCCGGCGGGCTCGATCCGCGCGTGCAGGACATGCGCGATCGTCTCGCGGCGTGGAACGACGCGAGCACGCACCGCCGCGACTTCGACAACAGCGGCGAGTACGACGACCCGCAGTCGCCCGCAATCATGGATGCGTGGTGGACGCGGCTCGTGCACGCGATGTTCGACGGCGCGTCGGGGAACGCGCTCAGCGCCCTGCACGTCGGGCTGCACGACACGCCGGCTGCCCACCAGGGGTCGGCCTTCAACGGTGGGGTCTATAGCCAGGTGCACAAGGATCTCCGCCAGGTGCTCGGCCAGGCGGTGCAGTCGCCGTGGTCGCGCACCTATTGCGGCAACGGCAATCTCGCCGCCTGCCGGACCGCGCTCTGGGGCGCGCTCGAGCAAGCGGCCGCCGATCTCGAAGCCGCGTTCGGCAGCGCCAACGTCGCCGATTGGAAGCGCGCGATCGTCGACGACGACGTGCGGCACTCCGCGGTCGGCATCACCAGCGTGCCGGCGATCCACTGGATCAATCGCCCGACGTTCCAACAGGTCGTGCAGCTCGAGCCCGGCGCGTGTGGCGCGACGCCCGCCGCCGGATGTCACGGTACGGCGACGCCGGGCGGCTCGCAGCTGCAGGTCCGGAACGTCACGCCCGACTCGAAGGATCGGTTGCAATGGAAGTGGGGGAAAGGCGCCGCCACCGCGAAGAGCGAGTTCGGCAACCCACTCGCCAACACCGCCTATCGGCTCTGCATCTACGACGGTCAGAACGCGCTGCTCTCCCACGCGAGCGCGCCGGCCGGCGGCAGCTGCAACGCGAAGAGCCCGAAACCGTGCTGGCGCGAGAACGCGAGCGGCTTCCGCTACGTCGATCGCGATCTGACGCCCGACGGCGTGCAGCAGCTCACGCTGAAGGCGGGCGCGCCCGGCAAGGCGAAGATCATGCTCAAGGGGCGGGGGGCGTCTCTGGAGACGCCAGAGCTGCCGATTTCGCATCTGCCGGTGAAGGTGCAGTTGAACGCCACTGGCGGCGCGTGTTGGGACGCTACGTTCTCGACGACGCTCAAGAACCAGGCGGGGACGTTCAAGGCCAAGTCGAACTAGCGGCCGCTCGCTCCTTGCTAGCCCGCAGCGCGATTCACACGTGCGCTGCGGGCTGCTCGGATTCGCTTGCAGAGTCGCCTCTGCGGACGCACCTCGCGCTTTCCTGACGTAATGCGGAACCGTCCCCCCGTACCCTCAGCGGGCTAGCCGAAACGCTCGGCTACGTCCGCTGCCGCCGACCTCGCAAGCTCATCGCCCACCGTCACCACTGCTTCCAACAGCAAAAGCAAAATGGATTGCCTGACTCGTCAGCGCAGTTCGGTTTTGGATTCTTCCACACCGAGGGGATCTGAAATCCCGCGCGCAGCGTCGGGCCACTCTCGTCCTCTCTTGCGGTGAGCGTTGCTTCCGGGGGGGTGGCGGGGCGCCTCTGCGCGCGTTTGCTTCGCGTTTCGGCTAGCCCGCTGTGAGTACGGGGGGACGGTTCCGCACCACGTCAGTGTAAGCGCGAAGTGCGCGCGCAGAGGCGCCCCGCCACCCCCCGGACCACCGAGCGGTTCAAAGCACGATGTTAGAGCAGCGGCTCCTCGATGACGGGATTCTCCAGCACACCGAGGCCCTCGATTTCGATGCGCACTACGTCGCCGACGGCGAGCCAGGTGGGGGGCTGCATCAGCATGCCGACGCCGCCGGGGGTGCCGGTGCAGATGACGTCGCCGGGCTCGAGGGTGAAGGCGGTGGAGAGGAACTCGATCAGGGCGCCGGCGTCGAAGATCAGTTGGTTGGTGTTGGAGCGCTGGCGGCGCTCGCCGTTCACGAAGGTCTGGAGCTCGAGCTGGGTCGGGTCGGCGATCTCGTCGGGGGTGATGAGCGCGGGGCCGAGCGGGCAGTGGGTGTCGAACGATTTGCCCATCGTCCAGGTCGGCTCGCGGAGCTGCCAGTCGCGGACGGTGACGTCGTTGGCGATCGTGTACCCGGCGATCACGGTGGCGGCGTCGGCGCGCGCGACGTGCCGGCAACGGCGGCCGATCACGATCGCGAGCTCGCCCTCGTAGTCGAGCAGCGACGAGACGCGCGGCAGATGGATGCCGGCACCCGGGCCGACGACGGACGTCGACTGCTTGTTGAACACCTTCGGGTAAGGCGGGACGTCTTGTCCCGACTCCGCGGCGTGATCCGCGTAGTTGAGGCCGATCGCGAGGATCTTCGGCGGACGGGGGATCGGCGCGAGCAGCTCGACGTCGGTGAGCGGCAAGCGTGAGCCCTTGGCGTCGCGCGCCATGGTGAGCGCTTCGGGACCGGCCCCGAGGAACGCGAGCATGTCGGTCGGGAGCGCGGGAACGGCGGCGGTGAGGTCGAGCACCTCGGTGCCGTCGAGGCGACCGATGCGCGTGACGTGGCGATGGCGGAACGTGACGAGTCTCATGGGCGGGCCCTCCGTGTTGTTGTCGTTAGTCGGTCGTATAAACCGAGCTTGTGTTCTTTAGTCAAGGGAGTAAAGCTCTCGATCATGGTGCGAACCGCGAAACCCAAGCCCGAACGCCGACTTCCGACTCGAACTTCTCGTCCGCGCAGCGCGCCGGCCGCCACTCCGACCGTCACGCCCGAGCCGGCACCAGGGCCGGATGCCGCCGCCGACGACAGCACGCGCGGCAAGATCCTCGCGACCGCGCTCCGGGTTTTCGCCGAGCGCGGCTTCGACGGCGCGCGCACCCGTGACATCGCCGAGCAGGCGGGCGCGAACCTCGGACTCATCACCTACTACTTCCAGAACAAGGAAACGCTCTGGCGCGAAGCGGTGACGCGAGCCTTCGCCGAGCTGCGGCGTGAGCTCGCCGAAGCGATGGCGGCACATGCGGGCGACGACGAGCGCCGGCAGCTCGAGCAGCTGGCGCGGCGCTTCATCCGGTTCGTTGCGCGCAGGCCCGAGTTCATGCGGCTCATGAACGACGAGGGGAAGCAGGACAGCGCCCGCATGCGCTGGCTCGTCGACCGCTTCGTCCGACCCATGAACGACGCGTTACGCGTGCTGATCGAGCGCGGCCAAGCGCACGGCCTTCTACCGCAAGTCTCGGCGACGAGCCTGCACTACATCATGCTCGGTGCCGCGGGATTGATCTTCAGTCAGGCGCCGGAGTGTCGGCGCCTGACCGGCACCGACCCGACGTCGGACGCGTTCGCGGAGGCGCACGCCGACGCGTTGATCCGGATCCTCACGGGCAGCGCACCGTCGACGACTACGGGCACGTGAGAGCGGCTCGCTCAACGGTGATTCTCGCTCGCGTCGGGCTCTGGTAGGGTCCGCGCGTGCCGAGATCCGCCGGGTATGGCGTGCGCCGTTCCGTGTTGTTCGTGCTGCTCTTGCTCGGGCTCCCGATTGCCGGGTGCGCCGTCCACGCGGGTGCCACCGGCGCCCGCGCGCTCGAGAGCGGTGTGCCGCCGCCGGCGCCGGGACATCTCTTCGCCGTGCTGCTGAACGGCGGGCACCGGAAGGAGGTCAACTACCAGAGCCATCTGCATCACGTCCGGCGCGCCTATGCGCTGCTGCGCGAGGACGGCATCCCGGCCGCCAACATCACGGTCTTCAGCGGCGACGGCGCCGACCCTGCCCCCGATCTCGCCACCCGCGAGACCGACGACACGCCGGGCTTCTGGGTGTTGCCGCAGTGGACGCAGAACGCGCTCCAGCCCCCGATCGAGTACGTCGATTCCACCGTCGACGGTGTAGTGCTGCAGCCCGCGAAACAAGCGCAGCTGCGAGCCTGGTTCGCCGACGCCGCCCAGCGCCTTCATCCCGGCGACACGCTGCTCTTCTACGTCACCGATCACGGTGAGCAGAACGAGAAGGACGAGAAGGACAACACGATCTCGCTCTGGGGTGAGAAGCTCAGCGTGACCGAGCTGCGCGAGCTGTTCGCGACCCTCGATCCCGGCGTGCGCGTCGTGATGCTGATGTCGCAGTGTTTCTCCGGCTCGTTCGCGCACGTGATCGACCGGAAAGACGCGAGCCTCCCGGCCGGCAACGTGTGCGGCTACTTCTCGACGACCGCCGACCGCCGCGCCTACGGGTGCTATCCCGAGAATCGCGGCAAGGACGGCATCGGGCACTCGTTTCATTTCCTCGAAACCCTCGACGCGCTCGATCGCTTTCCCGCCGCGGAGCGCAGCGTGCTGGTCACCGATCGCACGCCCGACATCCCCAACTCGACGCTCGACGTCTTCCTGGCGGAGCGCCTCACGAAGGTCGCCGAAGCCGAGCAGCGCGAGATGCCGAAGCTCGCCGACGAGCTGTTGGCCGAAGCGTGGAAGGATCGCGCCGCCTGGGAGCCCGACCTCCGGCTGCTCGACCGCATCGGGGCGAGCTTCGGGACATTCAGCCCGCGCTCGCTCGGCGAGCTGGAAGAGCAGGCGCGCGTGTTGCCGGAGTTCTCGAGCCGGCTCGCAACGTATGCCACCCGCTGGACCGAAGCGTTCGACGCCCTGAAGATCGAGACGCTGCGCGACCTCGTGAAGACGCACCCCGAATGGAAAGCGCGCTTCGAGGGCAACGCGCTGCAGAAGCTCGACGCCGAGGGGCGGAAGAAGACGCTGCACGAGCTCCTGGCCGTGCTCGTCCCGTTCGCGGCCAGCAATCCGGAACGCCACAATCGCTTGAAGCTCCTGAAGCGGAAAGCCGCCGATGCGTCGGCGGCGAGCTACCGGGCAGAAGTCCGGCTCGGCGCGGTGCTGCGCTTGCGGACGCACCTCACCAGCATGGCGGGTCGCGTCTACATGACGACGCGCGCCAGTGCCGACGAGCGCGCCGCCTACGAGCGTCTGGTCGCCTGCGAAGACCTGGCGCTCGGCGGCACGACTACGGCGACCGTCCCGGCGATGCTCGCGTCCGACGAGAGCTTTCCGGCGCTCGCCGAGGAACGTCGGCTCGTCGAGGAGCTGATGCCGGCCTACATGGGCATCTACTTTCGTCCGATCGCCGAGGCCCAGCAGAAGAAGTTCGGGACGCGCGAGGGTGCCGTCAGCGTCATGACGGTCAACGAAGACTCGCCCGCGGCTGCCGCGGGCTTGAAGGTCGGCGACATCATCCTGGGGCCGTCCGGTGCGCCCTTCACCGAGCCGACGCAGGTCCGCGAGTGGACGATGCGGAGCGAGATCGGCGTCGACTATCAGCTCGACACGCTGCGCGAAGGCGAGCGCCGCATGGTGACGCTCCGCCCCGGTCCGTATCCGTTGGAGCTGCCGAAGCTGCCGGGTCCGCCCAAGGTCGGCAGCATCGCGCCGTCGATGGACGTCGAGATCGTGCGCGGCAAGGAGCAGCTGTCGAAGGAGCGCCCCGACCTTCTCTATTTCTGGGCGACGTGGTGCGTGATCTGCAAGCACGCGATTCCGGAGATGCTGGCGCTCGCCAAGGAGAAGGGCCTCGACGTGATCGCGATCACCGACGAGGACCCCGAGCTGGTGAAGAAGTTCCTGCTCGACCAGAAGGAGCCGTTCCCGGAGATCGTGGCGATCGATCCGCATCGGGTGACGTTCCAGGGCTACGGCGTGAGCGGCACGCCGAGCTTCGTGATCGTCGACCCCGACGGCATCGTGCGGCTCTATCAGACGGGTTTCACGCCCGACGGTGGAATGCACGTCGACGGCTGGACCTACAACGGCAAGAAGCGGGTGGCGGCGCCGGTGAAGCCCGAGAGCACGCCCGCCAACACGCCCCCAAAGAAGCATCACTAGCCGCGTGACCCCGCGCGAAGAGTACGAGCGCCGTCGCGACGAGCGGCACGCCGAGGTCGCGGAGCTCGCACGCCGAACGGCGGTGCTGGCCCGCGTCCGCACGCTGACGTTCGCGGCCGGAATCGCGGTGCTCTACCTGGCGTTCGACCTGCGCGTGCTGCCGCACGCGGTGGTCGCCGTGCCGGTGATCGCGTTCGCGATCCTGGTCGCGATCCATCAACGCGCGCGGATCGCCGAACGGCGGGCGCGGCGTGCCGCGCGCTTCTATGACGCCGGGCTCGAGCGCCTCGATCACGCGTGGGCCGGGAAGGGGATCGGCGGCGAACGGTTCTTCGATCCGATCCATCCCTACGCCGCGGACCTCGATCTCTTCGGCCGCGGGTCGGTGTTCGAGCTGCTCTGTACCTCCCGGACACAGGCCGGCGAGGAAACGCTCGCGGGCTGGTTGCTCGCGCCCGCGTCGCCCGACGTGGTGCGCGCGCGCCACGTCGCGATCGCCGAGCTCCGGCCGCGGCTCGACCTGCGCGAGACGATGGCGCTCCTCGGCGACGACGTGCGGAGCGCGCTCGACCCCGCGGCGCTGGTCGCCTGGTCGAACGATCCACCCTGGTACGTGACGACGCTCGAACGCGTGCTCGCGGTGGTGCTCCCCGTGCTCACCGTGCCGACGTTTGCCGCGTGGTATTGGGGCGTGCTCGCGCCGTGGCCGATGCTCGTCGCGGGCGCGGCGCAGATGACGTTCGCGCTGCGCTTGCGGCCGCGCGTGCTCCCCGCGCTTCGCCGCGCCACGTTGCCGGCCGTGCACCTTGCGCTCTTGTCGGACTTGTTGGCGCGGCTCGAAGGCGAACGGTTCGAGGCGCCGGCGTTGGTCGCGTTGCAAGCGGCCGTGCAGAGTGGGGGCGAGCCGCCGTCGGGGCGCATCGCGCGTCTCCAACGGCTCATCAATCTGCTCGACGCCTACCGCAACCAGGTGTTCTCGGTGCTGTCGTTCGGGCTCCTCTGGCGCACCAACTTCGCGCTCGCGATCGAGTCGTGGCGCGCGGTCTCGGGCCCGGCGGTGCCGCGCTGGTTGTCGGCGATCGGCGAGCTCGAAGCGTTGCTGGCGCTCGCGAGCCACGCGTTCGAGCACCCCGACGACGCGTTCCCGGAGATCGTGGACGGCCCGCCGCTCGTCGACGGCGGCCAGCTCGGCCATCCGCTGCTTCCGGTCGACCGCTGCGTGAGGAACGACGTGCGCCTCGACGCCGAGCGGCGCGTGCTGATCGTCAGCGGCTCCAACATGTCGGGAAAGAGCACGCTGCTCCGGAGCGTCGGCGTCAACGTCGTGCTGGCGCTCGCCGGCGCCCCGGTGCGCGCCGCGCGGCTCCGGGTCACGCCGCTCGCCGTTGGCGCCGCGATTCGCATCGTCGACTCACTGCAGGACGGCACCTCGCGCTTCTACGCCGAGGTGAAGCGGCTCAGTCAGATCGTCGCGATCACTCACGGCCCGATGCCGCTCTTGTTCCTGCTCGACGAGATCCTGAGCGGCACCAACTCGCACGACCGCGCCATCGGGGCCGAGGCCATCGTGAAGACGCTCGCGGCGAGCGGGGCCCTAGGGTTCGTCACCACCCACGACCTGGCCTTGGCGCGGATCGTCGACACGCTCGGGAACGTCGCGTCGAACGTACACTTCGAGGACCACCTCGAGGACGGCCGCATGTGCTTCGACTACACGATGCGCCCCGGCGTGGTGACGAAGAGCAATGCGCTTGCGCTGATGCGCGCGGTCGGGCTCGAGGTCTGACGCGCGAACGGGGGGTGTGAAGCCGCGGTCGCTCGGCTAGAAAGGCCGCCATGCCCACGAGCCCGCTCGCCGGTACGCCTGCCGATCCTTCGACCCTGGTCGATCTCCCGAAGCTGCTGACCGCGTACTACACCGAACGGCCCGATCCGGCGGTGGCGGCGGAACGCGTCGCCTTCGGAACGTCGGGCCATCGGGGCTCCTCGTTCGATCGCTCGTTCAACGAGACCCACATCCTGGCGATCACCCAGGCGATCTGTCTCTACCGGAAGGCGCAGGGCACCGACGGGCCGCTCTTCATCGGCATCGACACCCACGCGCTCTCGGAGCCGGCCTTCGCGAGCGCGCTCGAAGTGCTGGCGGCGAACGACGTCACGGTGATGGTCGACGCGGGCGGCGGGTACGTGCCGACGCCGGTCATCTCGCACGCCATCCTCGGCTACAACCGCGGGCGGAAGAGCGGGCTCGCCGACGGCATCGTCGTCACGCCCTCGCACAATCCGCCGCCCGCCGGCGGCTTCAAATACAACCCGCCGCACGGTGGTCCCGCCGACTCCGCCGCGACGACCTGGATCGAGAATCAAGCCAATGCGTTCATCGCCGAGGAGCTGCGCGGCGTCGCGCGCGTACCGTTCGGAAGGGCGCGGACCGCGGCGACCACGCACCGGCACGACTATCTCGGGACCTACGTCGACGACCTGCCGTCGGTCGTGGATCTCGCCGCCATCCGCGATGCCAAGGTGCACGTCGGCATCGATCCGCTCGGGGGCGCGAGCCGCGCCTACTGGCACGCCATCGCCGAGCGCTACGGCTTGAACCTCGAGGTCGTGAACGACGCCGTCGACGCCACGTTCAGGTTCATGTCCCTCGATTGGGACGGCCAGATCCGGATGGACCCGTCGTCGCCCTACGTGATGGCTCCGATGGTACGCCTGAAGGATCGCTTCGACGTCGCCTGTGCGTGCGACGCCGACGCCGACCGCCACGGCATCGTGACCCGCAGCGCGGGGCTGCTCGAGCCGAATCACTATCTCGCCGTCGCGATCGACTATCTCTTCCGCAATCGCGCCGCGTGGCCGGCGACGGCGGCGATCGGCAAGACCGTCGTCAGCAGCAGCTTGATCGACCGCGTCGCGGCGCGGCTCGGCCGGCAGCTCGTCGAGGTGCCCGTCGGGTTCAAGTGGTTCGTCGACGGGCTCATCGGCGGCACGATCGGCTTCGGCGGCGAGGAAAGCGCCGGCGCTTCGTTCCTGCGCCGTGACGGCGGCGTGTGGACGACCGACAAGGACGGTCTCGTCCCGAGCCTGCTCGCGGCCGAGATTACCGCCCGCACCGGCCGCGATCCCGGCGAGCACTTTCGGGCGCTCACCGCCGAGCTCGGCACGCCGTACTCGACACGCATCGACGCGCCCGCAACACCAGCTGCGAAGGCGAAGCTCTCCAAGCTCACACCCGACGCGGTCGCCGCGACGACCCTCGCCGGCGAGCCCATCACCGCAAAGCTGACGAACGCGTCCGGCAACGGCGCGGCGATCGGCGGCCTCAAAGTCGTCGCGGCCAACGCCTGGTTCGCGGCGCGGCCGTCGGGCACGGAAGCCATCTACAAAATCTACGCCGAGAGCTTCCGGGACGAGCAGCACCTGGCTTCGGTCGTGGCCGAGGCGCAAAAGATCGTCGACGCTGCGCTCGGCTGATTGCCTTTTTTGCGGTGCTGAGGCGCCGCCCGTGGAGGTGGGGGGGGTATTGTTCAGCGCCGGGGTCGCTGCGGCCCAGCGCTTAGAACCCGCCGCTGCCCCTCGCGCTTTGGGCACACGCGAGCTGCTCGGCACTTCACAACACCCCCCCACCTCCACGGGCTCCCACCCGGAAAAGCAAAACGGCGCCGAGCGGTCACTTACGACGTTGTTTTGCTCGAACCTCGGTCCCGTCGGACGACCTTCAGTCTGCGTCTGGCGAGCTGATTTCTAAAACGAAGAGCTGCGGAAGCGCGTCGCGCTCTTTGATGGGCCGGTTCGCCGGGCGGGTGGGGGGCGTTGTGAAGCGCCGAGCAGCTCGCGTGTGCCCAAGCCGGAAGTAGTAGCGGCGGGTTTTAAGCGCTGGGCCGCAGCGACCCCGGCGCGGAACAACGCCCCCCACCCGCCCGCCGCCGAACGCGACCCGGCACCCACAAACGAACTACCGCGTGAACAGCAGCGCCAGCGCCATGGCGGCACCGATCACGACCACGGCCCGCCGCATGAACGTACGACCCAGGTGGCGCGCCACACGAGCACCGCCGTAGCCCCCGACGATCTGCCCCACGATCATCACCATCGCGTCGGGCCACACGACGGCGTGCTGCGAGACGAAGTAGACCGAGGCGATGCCGTTGATACAGAGGGCGGCGAAGTTCCGGAGGCCCACCATGTGATGGATGTCGGTGAAGCCGACGAGGCCGAGCGCGGCGAGCGTCATGATGCCGATGCCGGCGCCGAAGTAGCCGCCGTAGATCGCGACGAAGAACTCGAACGCGACGATGTACGGCCAGGCCTCCGGTCGCGGACCGTGCGCATGGGTTTGCTCGATGGTCTGGCGGCGGAGGCGCCGGATGCCGACGGTGATCGGGCCCTGCGCGGCGAAGAGCACGGTCGCGAAGAGGATCAGCCACGGGACGAGCGCCGCGAAGATGCGCTCGGGTGTTCGCAAGAGGAGGAGCGCGCCGATCAAGCCGCCGGCGAGTGACGGTGGGATCAGGAGCAGCATCCAGCGCCGGATCGGGACGAGGTCGCTGCGAAACGCGACCATCGCCGCGATCGCGCCCGGACAGAGCGCGAGGGTGTTGGTGGCGTTGGCGATGATGGGATCGCGGCCGAGCCAGAGGAGCGCCGGAAACGACACCAACGTGCCGCCGCCGGCGAGCGAGTTGATGGCGCCCGCGGCCGCGCCGGCGCCGAGGAGGACGGCGATCTCGAGCCCGCTCAGCAGCGCACCCGTCGATCGAATGGCAGAAAGGGCGACCGCCGCACCCGAACGAAAGAGCACGCGCGACCAGTCCTCGCAACTACGACACGAGGTCTACGATCAGAAGCGACGGGCGACGGTCGAGACGAAGCGCTGAGGGCGCGACGACCGGGGGCGACGAGTATCGCTACTCCTCGCCCCCGTCATCACCGGGCTCCACGTCCGGATCTTCTCCCCCATCATCACCTTCGTCGCCCGGGATCCCCACGCCGTCGTCATTGGCGCCGATACCTGCGCCACCTCCGACGACGGCCCCCGCACCAGCTCCCATGCCGACCGCACCCGGTTCCCCCGCGGCTGCTGCCGCGCCCGGGCTCGCCGACGGCCGCGGTTGCTCGCGGAAGTCGGCCTGCTTCTTGTCGATGCGGTCGTAGACGAATGGCTTCACGATGTAGACGGTGTTGCTGCCGACCTGGGTGACGAACGCCTTCGCGTTGGGATCGCCCGCCGGCTCGGGACCGCGCGCCCCGATGAACATGCCGAGCGTATTTCCCTCGGCGTCGTACACGCGCACGGTCATGTCGGGCGTGGCGAGCCCGTACTCCCGGATGTCGACCAGGGGATCTTCGGTGATGATGTCGGTACCCTTGAAACCGGCGATGTCGTCGACGAAGCGCGTCAGCGTCGGCGCACGCTCGGCACCCGGACCGGGCTCCTCGACGTGCCACGCGCCGTCGCGCTTCACGAGCGTGAAGCCGTTGTCGTCCTTGCGCGTGACCGTGATCTTCGCCGCCTTCTCCTTGGCGAAGCGGATGACCGTCTTGTCGCGCAGGAAGCTGAGCGGCTTGTCGAGGTTCTTGATGGCGAAGTCGGGCAGGGTCACGACCGCCGGAAGCTCGGCGCGCTTGGCGTAGATGCTCTTCTTGTTGGCCTCGTCGTCCTTGAAGGCGCCGAGGAGCAGGGTCTTTTGCGCCGCGTCCTTGCCGCTCCAGACGGTGACGCGGAGCTGCGGCTCGGTGAGGCCGTATTTCCCGAGATCGGCCGCGGCGTCGTCGCTCACGAACTCGTCGACCCGGAGGCCGCGGACGCTCGCGAGGAGCGAACGAACCTCGGCGGGGTCGGCGGGGTAGCCGGTGGGCTTCGTGATGTTCCAGGTGTCGCCCTCGCCGCGCTCGGCGGCGATGACCGCGTCCCCCTTCGCGATCTCGAACTTCCTCACGTCCTGGTCCTCGAACGTGATCAGGCTCTTGTCGCGGAGATCCTTCACCTGCTTCTTCATGGCGCTCTGGAACGCCATGTCGCCGATGTAGACCTTGGGATCGTCGCCCTTCTGGAGGTAGGCCGCGGAGCCGATCTGCGTCGTCTTCCCGATTTTGAGCGACGGGAATGGCTTCCCGTCCTTCGTCGTGAGGTCCACGGTCGCTTCCGGCGGCGCCAGACCGTACGACGCGAGCTTGTCGCCGACGTCGTCCAGGCTGCGCGACACGGAAGCCTGCTCGATCGCGACGATCATGTTGTTGACGACCGGATCGTCCGCGTCGGCCTCGACCGGCTTCGTGAGGCGCCAATGGCCTTGCTCGTTCTTGACGAGCGCGATCGCGTGGTCGGGGTAGGTGAGGGTGACGCCCGTCACCTCGTCCTTCTTGAGGGTGACGAACTTCTTCGCTTCGGCTTCGCGCTCCTGGCTCGGGCGCTCGACAAAATAGAGATAACCGCCGAGCGCCAGAAGAACCAGTAGGAGGAGAAGGGTATTCCGCGGTTTCACTTGGTGCTCCGGCGCCACCACACGGTGAGGCCGAGGAACAAGAGCACCTCGGGCAGCACCAGCACCGAGAGATAGAAGATGCGCCGCGTCTCTTCCGGCGCCAGTTGGGTGCGCGACGCCTCGATGGCGCGCGGGCGGATGGAGATCAGCTGCTCCTCACCGCCGAGCCAGCCCATCATGTTGAGGACGAGATCGCGGTTGAAGAGCTGCCCGAAGAACTGGTTCGACGCGAAGTCGGCGTCGCCGACGACGACGAGCTTGGTTTCGCCCTCTTTGTCGAAGCCCATTTCCTTGTGCTTGCCGACGATGGCCACGCCGAGCGACACCGGCCCCGCGATGTCGCCGTCGCCCTGCGCCGCTTCGCCGCGCTTGAAGACGCCCTCGGCGTCGCTCTCGGCCCACGACGACGGGCTCGACTTCAAGAGCTCGGTCACGGTGACGCCGGTCTTGCCGGCGGCGTCGGCCTGGACGGCCCGCGCCATCGGGAACACGGTGCGCTCGGTGAAGTCCTTGGTGATGGGATGCGCGCCGTACGTCGACACGAGGATCTGCAGGCCGAGCGCCGGACCCTGGAAGAGCCGGACGACCTGATCGACGACGACGGTGTCGGTGAGCTTGACGCCCCACGGCGCCAGGACCTCGCCGAGCTGCTGTCCGCGTTGCGGCGGCACCAGGAAGAGGGCGGAGCGGCCGGCCTTCAGATACTCGCGGAGCTGCGTGACCTCGTGATCGAAGAGCGGCCGTTCGGTCGCGGCGACGAGCAGGATGTTGCATTCGGCCGGTACGCTCGCCTCGCTCGCGAGCAGGACCTTCCGGGTTTCGTAGTTTTCGTTCCGGAGCGCGTCCTGCAACGCCGAGGCGCCGCGGGCTTCGCGGTTCTCGGGGTCGGGCTCGCCGTGGCCGTCGAGGAAGCAGACGACCTTCTTGGTGCTGGACGTGGCCTTCAGCAGCGCGTTGGTGATCGTCTGCTCGCTGATGTCGCGCGTGACGGTCGCGGTCTGGGCGGCGCTGTCGTCCGCCGCGGGCTCACCGTACTGGATGTGGAGGAAGGGCACCTCGGTGACCTTGAAGCGTTCGGCGAGGTCGCGATCCTTCACCGGGTCGACCATGCGGTAGCTGAAGTTGTTCGAGGCGTTTTTGTAGCTGTCGAGCAGATCGTCGATGATCGGGTCGGCGCCGCCTTCGGTGAAGGCGTAGACCTCGACCTTCTTTTCGAGCTTGGCGAGCACGCCCGACGACTGCGTCGAGAGCGAGAACACGTTCTGCTTGGTGAGGTCGAAGCGGTGATTGTGGCGGGCGGCCAGGTAGTTCAGCGCGATCAGGATCGCCAGGAAGATCAGCGAGTAGACGATCGCGTTGGCGCCGTACTTCGTGGAGCGCTCGCCGAGGAAGCTGCTGAGGTTTTCGCGGCTCGCCGTGAGATAGAGCACGAGGAGCAGCAGACCGAGGCCGACGTGCACGAGCACGTAGCCGGACGCGGCGGGGGCGACGGCATACGCCACCAGGCCGAAGGCCAGGAGGACGATGCCCCACAGACCGAAGAGCGACGTCGAGCGACTCCCCACGCCTACCTCCAGCGAATCGATTCGACCGAGCGGTGGGTGAGGAAGAGCGCCAACACGATCACGGTCCCGAAGTAGACGAGATCCTTCGTGTCGATGACGCCCTTCACCATCTGCGCGAAATGCTCGGTGAGGGACATGTATTTCAGGATGGCGCCCATGGTCTCGCCGGCGGAATCGGCGGGCCAGGCGATGATGTAGAGCAGCAGCAGCGTGACGAGGCAGCTCACGGCGGCGATGATCTGATTCTCGGTGACCGACGACGTGAGCAGCCCGATCGCGACGAAGGAGGTCGCGAGCAACAGCAAGCCGAAGTAGCCGGCGAGGATCACGCCCGGCTCCGGGTTGCCGTAGAACACCAGGATCAGCGCGTACACGCCCGTGGTCGCGACCATGATCGCGATGAACAGGAACGCTCCCAGGAACTTGCCGAGCACGATCTCCCAGATGTGGAGCGGCGACGTCAGCAGCAGCTCGTAGGTGCCGGCCTTCTTCTCTTCGGCCAGGCTCCGCATCGTGATCACCGGCACCAGGATGACCAGGATGATCGACAGATTGTGCAGGAGCGGCGCCACCACGAACTCGTTCAGGTTCAGCCGTTCCAGGACCTGCGGGTTCTGCTGCGCCGAGTAGATCGTCAGCAGCATGTTGAAGCGTGCCAGCAGGTTGAAGAAGAACCAGCCACCGAGCAGCAGGAAGCCGGTCAGGACGACGTAGGCGATCGGCGAGACGAAATACGAGCGGATCTCGCGGCCGGCGATGGTGAAGATGTTTCTCATACGACGGAAGCCTCCACCGTGTGTGCGTGGTTCGCGTCGTGGGCCTTGGCGATGACGCGGAGGAAGACGTCCTCCAGCGTGCCGCTGGCCTTGAGGCTCGCCATGTCCTGCTCGAGTACGACCTGGCCTTCGTTGATGATCACGACCTTCTCACAGATCTGCGACACCTCGGGGAGGATGTGTGTCGAGAGGATGATCGTGCGCTCGCCGGCGAGCTTCTGGACCAGGGCGCGGATCTCGCGGATCTGGATCGGGTCGAGGCCGATCGTCGGCTCGTCGAGGACGAGCACCGGCGGATCGTGGATCAGCGCCTGCGCCAATCCGGCGCGCTGCCGATAGCCCTTGGAGAGCTGTCCCAGCAGCCGCCGGCGCACCGATTCGAGGCCGCAGGTTTCGATCACGCGATCGACGGCGTCCTCGATGGTGTTCCGCGCCATGCCCTTGATGCGGGCGACGAAGCGCAGATACGACTCAGCCGTCATCTCGGTGTAGAGCGGCGGATTCTCGGGCAAGTAGCCGATCCGCCGCCGGACCTCGGCGCTCTCGGTGAAGACGTCGAAGCCCGCGACCTTGGCCGTGCCGCTCGTCGCCGGCAGGAAGCCGGTGAGGATGCGCATCGTCGTGGTCTTGCCGGCACCGTTCGGTCCGAGGAAGCCGAGAATCTGGCCTTGGGTTGCGCTGAAGCTGATGTCGCGAACGGCGGCAATGTCGCCGTAGCGCTTGGTGAGGTTACGAACCTCGAGCATCGTGGCTCCGGTGATTCATTCAGTGATGACGTGCGACCGCGAAAGCGCGCGAGAAGTACCGACGGGGTCGTGGGTTGTCAAGATAACTCGGCGCGAATGGAGGGTAGGTCAGCTTGGTGGGTGGGCGTGTGGCCGACGCGCGGCGAAGCCGATCCGTCTTCGTCGCCGGCCCGGCGCGCCCGAACTCGCTCGCGTACGCTCGCTCAAACAGCGGGCGCGCCTATCGGGCCGGCTCCTCGTCGGATGCCTCGGCTCTCGCCGCAACGTCGGCCACACGCCCACCCACCAAACTGCCCCACCATCAATGTGATGAACCTCGTGCGCGACGTGTCAGTGCGATCGAGGGGTACTGAGCGGCGGCGGCGAGAGGCTCGGCCAGGTTTTCAGATGGTCGCCGTTGGCGGTGAGCGTCAGGTGCAGCGGACTCACGCTGATCCATCCGTCACGAACTGCCGCCGCGTCGTCGTCGTCGCGAACCACAAAGCTGCCGGCGAGCTGATACCGACGTGTCCCATCCTCGAGCTCGGCGACCACTCGGTAGCTCTCGAGCCATCCCGAGACGCCCATGTGGGTGAGCTTCACGCCACGAATCCGGGCCGGGGCAACGTTCGGAACGTTGATGTTGAGTATCGTCCAAGGCGGAAGGCCGCGCGCCAATGCGTCGACGACGATGGGTCTCACCAGCCGCGCCGCGGCGCGGTAGTCGATGGCGGACCCGTCGCACAGCGAAACAGCGAGCGCCGGAATACCGTTGATGGCCGCCTCGAGCGCTCCAGCCACAGTGCCGGAGTAGAAGATCCCCGTCCCGACGTTCTCGCCCAGATTGATGCCGGACACCACGAACCGCGGCGGCGGTTGGCAAATGGTGGTGCAGGTGAGCTTGACGCAGTCAGCGGGCGTGCCGGACACGATCCAGGCGTCACTGACTGGCGCGCCGCCGCCCGTATAGCTGGTTGGGCGCGCGTCGATTGGTCGACCGAGCGTCATGGCATGTCCGGTCGCAGTCCGATCACGGTCGGGGACGACGATGAGGACGTCGTCGAGCCCGGTGAGAAGCTCGTGCGCGGCGCTCAGCCCGGGACTATCGATGCCGTCGTCGTTGACCAGAAGGATCATGGTTTCGCGACGTTTCGTAGTATCGGATTGCGGGCGACGGCAAGGGTCACGTGTGCCGCGTCGCCTTGTGCGACTCGTGGCCCTGGGGCAGCATCGTCGACCAGGATGGCGAACGGCGAGTACCAACGCTTGTGTGCGCTCGTCGAGAAGAACGACCCGCTATTGATACGGGCCGTCGACGACGTCGACGTGGCGCTGCTGCGATGGGCGCTCAGCCTCTCGCCCTGGGAGCGATTGCAAGCGAGCTCGGGGGCGCTGACCTTCCTTTCGACCTTCCGCCGTGACCCACCCAAAGCACGCTGACCTCCCAGCGCTGATCGACGCGCTGCTGGCCGCGGAAGTGGAGATCATCGTGGTCGGTGGCGTGAGCGCCATCATGCACGGGGCCCTCGCGATGACGCAGGATCTCGACGTCGTGCATCGCATGACGCCATCGAACGTGGAGCGTCTCGCGGCAGTGCTCGCGGGGCTCGACGCCGTCGTCCGTGACCTCAGCGGGCGGCGTCTGCCGCCCCAAGCGGCACACTTGCTGAGTGGGGGACAGCTCAACTTGAGCACCAACCTCGGTCCACTGGATCTGTTGGGACGCTTGCACGATGGGCGTGGTTACGAGGAGCTCTTGCCGCATTCCGAGATGCTGAGCGATGGTAGTCGACGTCTTCGCGTCGTCGACCTGCCGACCCTGATCGAGATCAAAGTCAGCGCGGGGCGCGCGAAGGATCGTCTCGTCGTGCCGATGCTCCTCGCATTGCTGCGTGAGCGCGAGAGTGGGTAGGCGCGCTCGCCCGTCACCTTGAACTTTCCACGTAACCGGGTCAGGTCAGAGAGCTCGATGGCCGGAAAGAAGAAGAGTACCGACGACGCGCAGCTCGCCTTCGGGACGCCGCCCGAAAAAAAGGCTGCGGCGGGGAAACGGAACGTGGCGGCCGACACGCCGACGGCCCCGCGCCTCTACCTCGTCGACGCCAGCGCCTACGTCTACCGCGCCTTCCACGCGATTCCACTGCTCACGACGTCGCGTGGCGTACCCACCAACGCGGCCTACGGCGTCACCAACATGCTGCTGAAGCTGTTGAAGGAGGAGAAGCCGACGCATCTCGGGCTCGTGTTCGATGCGCCGGGCGGCTCGTTTCGCGACGAGATGTACGCCGAGTACAAGGCCAACCGCTCGTCGATGCCGGACGAGCTCGTGCCGCAGCTCGGGCTCATCCGCCGCGTCGTCGAGGTGCTGCGGCCGCGCGTGATCGAAATGAAGGGCGTCGAAGCCGACGACGTGATCGGCACGCTCGCGACGCGCATCGCAGCGGCGGGCGGCGAGGTCGTGATCGTGACCGGCGACAAGGATTTTCAGCAGCTCGTCGGGCCGCAGATCACGCTCTTCGATCCGATGTACGACAAACGCATCGGCGTCGCGCAGGTCCGCGAGCGCTACGGCATCGAGCCCGAGCGCTGGGTCGACATCATCGGGCTCATGGGCGACGCGATCGACAACATCCCCGGCATCAAGGGCGTCGGCGAGAAGACCGCCTCGGCGCTGATCCAGCACGCGGGGACGCTCGAAGCGTTGCTGGCCGACCCCGACGCGATCCTCGAGAGCGGTATCCGCGGCGCCGTCGGGATCATCGAAAAGGTCCGGGCCCACGCGGCGCAGGCGGCGCTCGCCAAGGACCTCGCCACCATTCGCTGCAACCTCGAGATCGCCGAAACCTTCGAGGACTTCCGCTATGCCGGGCCCGACCGTGCCGCGTTGGAGGAGCTCTGCCGCGAGCTCGAGTTCCATCGGTTGCTGCGCGAGATCCCGCTCCTCACCGTCGTCTCCGACGACACGCCGACCGAGTCGGCCCCGGTCGCACTCGACGGCCGCGAAGGCACCGAGGTGTTGGCGGAGGTCGCTGGCGCGACCGAGTGCGGGATCTTCGTCGACGCGACCGTCGAGCCGGCGATGCGGGCGTCGCTCGCGGCGCTCACCGCGGCGCCGCTGCCCGACGCGCACGTGACGGGCCGTTTGCCGCTCGCCGCCGACGATGCGATCGCGCGCATGCTCGCGTCGCCGACCTGCGCGAAGGTCGGCGAGGATCTGAAGCGCGCTTTGCTGGTGCTCGAGCGCCACGATCTCACGCTCGCGGGATCGCTCTTCGACATCGGCGTCGCGTCGTACGTGCTCGACCCGTCGCGCGCGAGCCACGGCGTCGATGAGCTGGCACGGCACTTCCTCGGCATGACGGCACCGACCGAGGACGCGACGATCCGCGCGGCCTGGACGGCGCGCACGGCGCTGGCGCTCCGACCCATCCTCGAAAAGGCGCTCGAGGAGCACGGCGGGCTCGCGCTCTTCCGCGACGTCGAGATGCCGCTGCTCGCGGTGCTGGCGGCGATGGAGCGGCGCGGGGTCCGGGTCGACACCGCCGTGCTCGCGGGATTGTCGTCCGAGTATCGCGCCACGGTCGCGGGGATCGAGGCCGAAATCTACGAGCTCGCGGGCGGCCCCTTCAACATCAACTCGCCGATCCAACTCCGGGAGGTGCTCTTCGATCGGCTGCAGATCCCGACGAAGGGCTTGCGCAAGGGCAAGACCGGCATCTCGCTCGACGTCGACGCGATGAACAAGCTGGCGAACGTGCACCCGCTGCCGGCGAAGATCCTCGAGCACCGCGCGCTCTCGAAGCTGCTGTCGACGTACATCGATCCGCTCCCGCTGCTGGTGCATCCCCAAACCGGCCGCATCCACACGTCGTTCAATCAGACGGTCGCGGCGACCGGGCGCTTGTCGTCGACGGATCCGAATCTCCAGAACATCCCGATCCGGAGCGAGGACGGCCGCCGCATCCGCGCCGCGTTCGTGCCGGCACCCGGCAAAGTGCTGATCGGCGCCGACTATTCGCAGATCGAGCTCCGCGTGCTCGCGCATCTGACCAACGACCCCGTCCTGGTGCAGACCTTCACGGAGGGTGAGGACATTCACACCCGCACGGCCGCCGAGGTCTTCGACGTGTTGCCGGGCCTCGTGACCGGGGAGATGCGGCGGCGCGCCAAGGTCATCAACTTCGGCATCATCTACGGCATGGGCGCGCAGCGTCTCTCGCGCGAGCTCGCGATCCCGTACGCCGACGCGCAGGGCTACATCCGGAACTACTTCGCGCGCCTCGTCGGGGTGACGCGCTTCATGGAGACGACGCTCACCGAAGCCCGCCGCCAGGGCTTCGTTTCGACGCTGCTGAACCGCCGACGCTATCTCCCCGAGCTCTCGAGCCCCGACGACAACCTGCGCCAGTTCGCCGAACGGACGGCCATCAACACACCCGTGCAGGGCTCGGCCGCCGATCTCATCAAGCTCGCGATGATCAAGCTCGAAGCCCGTCTGACGCGCGATCGCCTCCCGGGCATGATGATCCTGCAGGTCCACGACGAGCTTGTCTTCGAGGCCGAGGCGGCGGCCGCGGAAGAGGTCTCCGCCGTCATCCGCCGCGAGATGGAGGCGGTGATGCCGCTCGCGGTGCCGCTCACGGTCGACATCCGCACCGCCAAGAGCTGGGCGGAAACGCATTAGGACCCCGGGCCGCTTGCGAATCAGCACTTGTGACTGGCCCGTCCCGCTCGGGATGTGCTAGTCACGAGCCATGTTCGAATACATCTACGCCCAAGCCACGCAGCTGTTGGAGAACATCCGTCAGGAGACGAGCGAGCGAGGCTTGATGCCCCTCCTCGAGCCGGTCGCGCCCTTCAATCAGAATCCGTTGTTGCTGCCCCTCGTGGTAGCCGGGTCGCTGATCTCGCTGATCTTCCTCTCGGGGATCGCGATCGGTGCCTTCGCGGCGCTCTTCACCGCTTTGCTCGCGCTGTATCTGCTGTTGAGCGAGGTCTTCGGAGTCTCGCTCGAGTTCCACCCGTTTCCGGCCTGAGCGGCCCCTCCTCCGGGGCACCGCCGTCGACGACTCGGAGGCGCACGCCAGCACGAGGCGCGCGCGAAACGCCACCGCGCGATTGACGTGCGCCGGTCGCGTCAATCGCTGCAACTCGCCGCGTTCCTCTTCAGACACCACCAACGCGACCTTGGGGCGCCCAATGCTCGCCGCCTCGACCCGTCTGAGCAGTCCATCTCCTGCCACGAATCGACGGCACTTCACATCCTGGAGATGGGAATCCCGACCAGTCTCGCGTGCCCGCGGTCGATCTCTCCGGGCCGGTGGGCGATCGTGGTCACACTCTCACGTATAACCACGCGCGTAGACACGCGCTGTTTTCATGCTCGGCTGGCTCTGTCAATTTATGAGCGCGCGGGAGGACGTTCCCGCGATCACGGAGGCACGGATGCTGCACGAGTTTCTCAGCGAGAACCGCGAAGAAATCATCGCTCGCACGCGGGCGAACGTCGTCAACCGGCCGGCGCCGCGCGCGACGAAGGCCGAGCTCGACCATGGGATTCCGCTGTTCTTGACCCAACTCGGCGACATGCTCCGCACCCCTCGGCTCGAGGCTGGTGAGGCAAAGATTGTTGAGAGCGCGACCAAGCATGGTGACGACCTCCGAAGGATGGGCTTCACGGTGGGGCAGGTGGTGCAGGTGGTGCAGGTGGTGCAGGTGGTGCAGGTGGTGCAGG
>Ga0163144_10001456_pt1 | contig 55934 bp, 48 predicted proteins | sample OliLak19BULKMAT1_FD_123175 | JGI IMG/M metagenome (GOLD analysis project Ga0163144, IMG submission 123175) | Freshwater microbial mat bacterial communities from Lake Vanda, McMurdo Dry Valleys, Antarctica - Oligotrophic Lake LV.19.BULKMAT1 | ecosystem: Environmental > Aquatic > Freshwater >... | reverse complement strand
CGCAACACCATCGTCGCGACGGTCAGCCACATCGTCCATCCGGTCGACCAGGCGCGCAAGCGCGACCTGCTCATCGACATCCTGAGCAAGCGCTGGCAGGAACAGATCCTCGTGTTCGGCAAGACCAAGCACGGCTGCAACCGCCTCGCTGAGCAGATTGTTGCCGCCGGCATCAGCGCGGTCGCCATCCACGGCAACAAGAGCCAGTCGGCGCGCCTGAAGGCGCTCGGTGATTTCAAAGCCGGCAAGGCCCGCGTGCTGGTGGCCACCGACGTCGCCGCCCGCGGCCTCGACATTCCGCTGCTGCCGCTGGTGATCAACTTCGACCTGCCGATGGTCGCTGAGGACTACGTGCACCGTATTGGCCGCACCGGCCGCGCCGGCGCCAGTGGCGAAGCGCTGTCGCTGGTTTCGCCCGAAGAAGGTCAGCTGCTGCGCGCCATTCACCGCGTGCTCAAGGCCGACATCGAGATGATTGAAGTCGAGGGCTATGCGCCCAGCCGGCAGATCCGCATGGGTAATGACAACAGCGGCGGCAATGGCCGACCGGCCGGGCAGCGTCCGCCCAGCCGCCAGCGCCGCCCGCATGCCGACAGTGCTCCGCGCCATGCACATGCCGGCGCCAAGTCGCATCCTGCCGCTGATCGCCGTGAACGAACGCGGGTGAATGCGCCGCGCACTCCGCGCTGAGCAACCACCACCGCGTCAACAAGCAAGGGCCGCAATGCGGCCCTTGTTTTTTTTCTGGCATCGCCGGATGCTCGCCCCACATCCATCACCCAGGGGAAGCGCATGTTGCGCACCATCCTTACCTTCCTCGGCGGCTTGGCAGTCGCAATGCTGGTGATTGCCAGCGTCGAGTACCTGTGTTTCCTGCTTTATCCACCCCCAGCCGGCTTCGACTGGAAAGATCCGCAGGCGGCCGCCGCCTTTATTGCCAGCTTGCCAATGCCCGCCTTGCTGCTGGTCGTGTCGGGGTGGTGCCTGGGCTCCTTTTTCGGCGCAGCGGTTCCGGCTTGGCAAGCCAATCATCGGCTGCCGGCGGCGATGCTGATCGGCCTGCTGATCGCTTTCTTCACCTGGCTCAATGCGCAGGCTATTCCGCATCCGCAGTGGATGCTGATCGCGGGCATTGTCGGACCGATCGTGTTGTCGTGGCTGGCGACCAAATTGATCCGGTCACGCAAGCTGCCGCCACCACCGCCCAGCCAGTGGCCCGACCACGCATTGCGCCGCTGAAGGCTGGGCATGCGCCGCATCGTCATTCGCAAACCCGGCGATTATTCGGCGCTTGAGTTGCTCGAATCGGCAACACCTGCACCTGGCCCGGGTGAAGTGTTGATCGAGGTCGAAGCCTGCGGCCTGAACTACGCCGACGGCATCATCCGCATGGGCCTGTACGAATCAGCCAAGCGACTGCATGGCTATCCGATCACGCCGGGTTTCGAAATTGCCGGTCGGGTAGCGGCCTTGGGTTCAGGCGTTGCTGATTTTCTTGTCGGTGATCGCGTGATCGGCGTAACCCTGTTCGGCGGCTATGCCAGCCATATAGTGCTGACGACCGAACGACTGTTCCGGGTGCCGGAAGCGCTTTCAATGGCACAGGCGGCTTCAATTCCGACGGCATTTCTTACCGCGTGGTTCATGGCACACCGTCAGGTGCATCCTGAACCGGGAGATACCTGGCTGGTGCATTCGGCTGCGGGTGGCGTAGGTTCCGCACTGGTGCAACTGGGACGCTTGGCCGGCTGCCGCGTGCTCGGTGTGGTCGGCAGTGCGCACAAGCGCGAGACCTGCCTTGCCATGGGTGCGCACGAGGTCATCGTGAAATCGGAGCAGCCGCTGTGGCAGCAGGCAGAAGCTTTTTCAACGCAGGGGTTCGACGCCATCTTCGACGCCAATGGCGTATCGACGCTGGCTGACAGCTACGCCCACCTCGCACCCATGGGCAAGCTGTGCATCTACGGCTTCGCCAGCATGCTGCCGAAAAATGGTCGGTTGAACTGGCCGAAACTCGCGTTCGACTGGCTGCGCACGCCGCGCTTCAATCCGCTGAAGATGACCCAGGAAAACCGCAGCGTGCTGGCCGCCAACTTGAGCTTTCTTTCCGAAAAGGCGCCGATGTTGCGCGAAGGAATGCTCTGGCTGCTTGAACGGTTTGCCGATGGCCGGCTGAAACCATTGCCGGTTGAAATATTCCCGCTCGAACAAGCGGGAGAAGCGCAGCGGCGCATTGAATCAGGGCAGACCATAGGCAAGCTCGTCCTGAAGCCCTGATCGCTTCCAGCACGAGCGGCGCAAGCCGCGACCGAGGTGTTCAAAGACTGCGTTCGCGGCTTGTGCCCGAAGGAAATCCCCTTGGGAGACGCCGCTCCTGCCCGAAACGAATGCGCAGCTCAAAACGGCTTGGCGAGCACCAAGTAGATGACGGCTACCAACAACAATACCGGCAACTCGTTGATCCAACGCAGGGCCGTGGCCGAGGGCAGCCCATCACCCGACGCCGAGCGCTTGAGCATCCTGCCGCAGACGATAAAGTACGCCAGCAACAGGGCCACCAGCCCCAGCTTGGCATGCATCCACTTCATCCCGGCAACCACGTTCGGCAACCACTCGGGCACGAAATAATGGCCTATGTACAGGACCAGGCCGAAGGCGAATGCCAAGCCGAACATCGTGAGCCCGAACCGATACAGGCGCCTGCCCATCAGCACCAGCCGTTCGCGCACGACCGCAACGTCACCGGCTTCGGCGATATTCACCAGGATGCGCGGCAGGTAGAACACGCTGGCCATCCAGGCGATGACGAACAGCAGGTGGAAGGTCTGGGTCCAGAAATAGGCCATATGCAAACTCCGCCAAGGTGCGCAAAGCATGCCACGGGCCGACGCATCCGACGGTGGGTCGGGCGAACGGGTAGAATATGCCCCCCATTCCTCCACGCCGCGGCCTTGTTGCCGCCATGGCGATCCGCGAGTACCTGATGACCTCCCAAATGGCCGCAAGTGCGCCCAACGTGACCTTCCGCGACCTGGCCTTGGCCGAATCGCTGCTGCAGACGCTGACCAACCTCGGCTACGAAGTACCCACGCCGATCCAGGCCGCCACCATTCCTCTGCTGCTCGCCGGAAAGGATGTACTGGGACAGGCGCAGACGGGTACCGGCAAGACCGGTGCCTTCGCCCTGCCCCTGTTGACCCGCCTCGATCTTTCCAAGAGCAAGCCGCAGGTGCTGGTGCTGGCCCCGACCCGCGAACTGGCCATACAAGTCGCCGAAGCCTTCCAGAGCTACGCCGCACATATCCCCGGCTTCCAGGTGTTGCCAATCTACGGCGGCCAGAGCTATGGCCCGCAGCTGAGCGCCCTGCGTCGCGGTGTGCACGTCGTGGTCGGCACGCCGGGCCGCGTGATCGATCATCTGGAAAAGAACACCCTGGACCTGTCGCAACTGAGCACCCTGGTGCTCGATGAAGCCGACGAAATGCTGCGCATGGGCTTCATCGACGACGTCGAGCTGATCATCAAGAAGACGCCGGAAAACCGCCAGGTCGCGCTGTTCTCGGCCACCATGCCGTCGGCGATCCGGCGCATCGCCCAGACGTACCTCAAGAACCCGTCGGAAATCACCATCGAGGCCAAGACGCGCACCGCCGACAACATCCGCCAGCGCTTCTGGCAGGTCAGCGGCCTGCACAAGCTTGATGCGCTCACCCGCATACTCGAAGCCGAACCTTTCGACGCGATGATCGTGTTCGCGCGCACCAAGCTGGCCACCGACGAACTGGCGCAGAAGCTGCAGGCACGCGGCTTCTCCGCCGCCGCCATCAACGGCGACGTGCAGCAGGCACAGCGCGAGCGGACTATCCAGCAGTTGAAAGACGGCAAGATCGACATCCTCGTGGCCACCGACGTCGCCGCGCGCGGCCTCGACGTGGACCGCATCAGCCACGTCGTCAACTATGACGTGCCCTACGACACTGAAAGCTACGTGCACCGTATCGGCCGCACCGGTCGCGCCGGCCGCAGCGGCGAGGCCATCCTGTTCATCGCCCCGCGCGAGCGCACCATGCTGCGCGCGATCGAGCGCGCGACACGCCAGCCGATCGAGCCGATGGAACTGCCCACGGTTGAAACCATCAATGACGTGCGCATCGCCAAGTTCAAGCAGCAGATCACCGAGACGCTGGCCAAGGAAGAATTGGGCCCCTTCCAGCGCCTGATTGAAGACTACGAGCAGGCGCACAACGTGCCCGCCGTGGAAATCGCGGCAGCGCTGGCCAAGATGGCGCGCGGCGACGTGCCGCTGCTGCTGGAGCCGCCCAAGCGCAATGCAAACCTGCACTCGGACGCTTCCGAAGGCAGGGCCGCGCGCAGTTTCGAACGGCCTGAACGCAGCGAGCGCAGCGATCGCCCGGCCCGCGACAGTTTCGAGCGCAGCGACCGCCCCGAGCGTCCCGCCTTCCCGAAAAAGGAGCGCGTGGCCCGGCCTGCCGATGCCGGCATGCAAACTTTCCGCATCGAAGTCGGCTACGACCACGGCGTGAAGCCCGGCAACATCGTCGGCGCCGTCGCCAACGAAGCCGGTCTCGACGCCAAGCACATCGGCCGCATCGAGATCTTCGAAGACCACACCCTCCTCGACCTCCCCGACGGCATGCCAGCGGACGTGATGCTGCACCTCAAAACCGTGTGGTGCGCCGGCCAGCAGTTGCGCATCACCCGCGATGGCGAAACGCCGGACACTGCCGGGAAGAAGCCCGCTGGTTCACGCCCCCCGTTCGCCGGCAAGAAATCGTTTGGCGAAAAAAAGGCCTTCGGCGACAAGCCGCCGTTCAAGGCCAAGCGCGAGTTCAACGACAAGCCCTTCGGCGCCGGCAAACCCAAGCCAAAACCACATCGCAAGGGCCCGGCGTCGGAATAATCCCGAACTGCCAGCCCAGTGTGGGAGGATCTTCAGGCACGACAGCTTTCGATCATTTCAAACAGTTCAAACAGCTGTCGGACCTGAAGGCACTCCCATCGAAATGAAATCCGCAAGAATCAAACCCGGAATAATCAAAACTTCCTGCGACGCCGCCTGATCGCCGCCACCAGCCACCACACGATGGCCACGAATGCCGCGAACGGTAGCAGCGCGCCTACCACGGTAATCAACACGCCGATGCTGCTGTCCCAGGTGGAGCCCAGGTTGCGAAAGGCCTGACGGATTTCCGATGACTGGCGGGTCACACCGACCGCCTCGAAATGCAGGGTCAGCAAATTGGTCTCGATGCGCCGGCGCTGCTGCGCGGCCTCCTGCTCGATGGCCTGCAGCTCGGACTCCAGCGTCGCCAACTGCTGGCCAAGCGTGATCAACTCGTCGACCTTGATTTCGCGGTGCTCGATGAACTCGCTGAGTTTGGCGTGCTGGCTGCTGAGCCGGCGCTGACGCATGCCGTTGTCGCGCACGGCGTCGGCCAGATCCTCGGCCTGGGTGCTGCGCTGGCCAATTTCGGCGCCATCGGCCGCCATTTTCACCAAGGGCTCGATCACAGCTGGTGCCGCCCGCATCTGCAATCGACCCGATGGCGATTCGCCCATGCCCTGCTCTTCGGCCAATACGCTGCAGGCCCCGAAGCGTTGGTCCATGCAGGCCTTGTGCACGGCTGACACGCGGGCAGCAATGGCCTGCCCGTCCATGCGTATCGTTGCCTCGTGGGCATAGGCCAGCGCATTGCCGGCGCGATTGCTTTCGCCCTGGATGGCCGCCGATTCACTCTTGGGCGCTGCGCCGCCGATGGCGGAATCCGCGCTCTGCTGCGAGCACGCCGAGACCAGCAGCAGCAAACTGCAGGCAACCACGAATCGACATTGGGCGAAGTGCATTTCGTGCATGTTGTCCTCCTCGGGGATGCCGGGAGCTTAGCGCATAGCGACCAGGCCTCATGTCCTTTCCCTTGCGTGCTCGCCTATGATGCGGAGCTTACCCACAGGAGTCGCCCATGAGCACCCATACCGCCCTGCACCTTGTCGCCCGCCCTGAAGGCTTGCCCAAGGACAGTGATTTCGAACTGCGCGAATCGACGCCGGCCGAACTCGCAGACGGCCAGATGCGCATCGCGGTGAAGTTCCTGTCGATTGACCCGGCCATGCGCGTGTGGATGACCGAACAAAAATCTTATTGGCCGCCGGTCGGTCTCGGCGAGGTCATGCGTTCGGCTGGCATTGGCGAAATCATCGAGTCGAAGAACGAAAAATACCCGGTCGGTTGCTGGGTCAGCGGCATGACCGGCGTGCAGGACCACCTAGTCTCCGACGGCAAGGGCATGCAGCGCTTCGATGCTGGCAAGTTGCCGCATCCGGGCTGGGCGCTGAGCATATTCGGCGCAACCGGCTTGACGGCCTACTTCGGCCTGGTAGACATCGGCAAGCCGAAGGCGGGCGAAATTCTGGTGGTGTCAGCCGCTGCCGGCGCCGTGGGCTCCGCGGTGGTGCAGATCGGCAAGGCGCTGGGCATGCGCGTGATCGGCATCGCCGGCGGCGCCGAGAAATGCGCTTTCGTCAAGGATTCGCTGGGTGCAGATGCCGTCATCGACTACAAAGCCGGCAACATCGGCACCGCACTCAAAGAACATTGCCCGGATGGCATCGATGTGTATTTCGACAACGTCGGCGGCGACATCCTCGACGCCGTCTTGAAGCGCCTGCGCCTGCGCGCACGCATCGTTCTGTGCGGCGGCATCTCGCAATACAACACTACCGGCCCGACCCGCGGCCCGGCCAACTACCTGTCCCTGATTTCTGCCCGCGCGCGCATGGAAGGCTTCGTGGTCATCGATTACCTCCAACGTGCCGAGGAAGCCCTCGCCGCGATGTCGCCTTGGGTCAAGGCGGGCAAACTCGGCAGCAAGCTCGATGTCGTGGTCGGGCTGCCGAATTTCCCGGAAGCGCTACGTCGCCTCTACACCGGCGCAAATTTCGGCAAGCAGTTGGTCAAGATCTGAAGCGACCGCCGGAGCGATGGCAATCGCAACAAAGCTGCGGCGTCTATCGCAGGCAGGCGGTTGTGGCGGCCATGCCTGCTGCAGCGAACATTGTCGCGATTGCCATGGCTTCTGTGGATGATGCAACGATGCACTACGACGTCCTGATCATCGGCGGCGGCGCCGCGGGCCTGATGTGCGCGCTCAGCGCCGGCCAGCGCGGGCGCAGCGTGTGCGTGGTCGAGCACGCCAACCGCTGCGGCAAGAAGATCCTGATGTCGGGCGGCGGCCGCTGCAATTTCACCAATACCCGAACGTCGCCCGCGAACTTCCTGTCGTCCAATCCGCACTACTGCAAATCGGCCTTGGCGCGCTATACGCCGGGACATTTCATCGCCATGGTCGAGCGGCATGGCATCACCTATCACGAGAAAGAGCTGGGCCAGCTGTTCTGCGACGACTCCTCGAAGCAGATCGTCAAGATGCTGCTTGATGAATGCGCTGCCGCAGGCGTGCGGGTCGAAACCAGTTGCAGCGTTGAAAGCGTGCAGGCCGGGATGGAGGGTGGCTTTACTGTGACTACGGCGCGCGGCCGGCTGCGCGCCGATTCGCTGGTGATCGCCAGCGGTGGTCTGTCGATACCCAGCATGGGTGCCACCAGTTTCGGCTATGAACTCGCGAAGCAGTTTGGCCACACCGTATTGCCCACTCGCGCCGGTCTGGTGCCGCTCACGCTCAGCGGCAAACACCAGGAGCATTACGCCGATCTCGCCGGCGTCGCCTTCCCGGTCTCGGCGCGCTGCGGCAAGGCTCGCTTCGACAATGCCCTGTTGATCACCCATCGCGGCCTCAGCGGGCCCAGCATCCTGCAGATCTCCTCGTTTTGGGAACCGGGCAAAGAGCTGTTGCTCGACCTGATGCCGGGCACTGATATCGAAGCCTTCCTGTTCGACCGCCAGCAGGCGCAGTCCGCATCCGAACTCAAGACCGTGCTTGGCGACGTACTGCCCAAGCGTTTCGCGCAGCGCCTGTGCGAGGTCTGGTTCGAAAACAAACCCATGCGCCAATATCGTCACGCGGAACTTCGGGATATCGCCAGAACCATGGCGAACTGGCCGATCATCGCCAGCGGCACCGAGGGCTACCGCACCGCCGAAGTCACGCTCGGCGGCGTCGACACCGAGGGCCTGTCTTCGACAACGATGGAATCGAAACTGGCCAAAGGACTGTACTTCATCGGTGAGGTCGTCGACGTCACCGGCTGGCTGGGTGGTTACAACTTCCAGTGGGCCTGGGCGTCCGGACATGCGGCGGGAATAGCGGTATAACCGCGTGAAGAACCCCTTAACATACGCACAGGTATGGATCAGCTATTCTCGCCCGGTCAGCCCTCCTCCGGACTCCCCATGCCCAGCTACAAAGCCCCCCTTCGCGACATGCGTTTCGTGATGTTCGAACTGCTCGACGCCGAGCGAGAATTCAAGGCCCTGCCTTGCCATGCCGACCTCGACGCCGACACTGTCAACGCCGTGCTGGAGGAAGCCGCGAAATTCGCCGAGCAGGTGATTTTTCCGCTCAATGGCGTCGGCGATATCCAGGGCTGCACCTTCCACGGCGACGGCGTGGTCACCACGGCGCCTGGTTTCAAGGAGGCTTACGCCCAGTTCGTCGCTGCCGGCTGGCCGTCGTTGAGCTGCGACACCGACTTCGGCGGCCAGGGCTTGCCGGTGCTGCTCAACAACCGCGCCTACGAGATGTTCAACTCGGCCAATCAGGCTTGGCTGATGTATGCCGGTCTCTCGCACAGCGCCTACGAATGCCTGATGGCCTTCGGCACCGACGAGCAGAAACGGGTGTACCTGACCAAGCTGGTGTCCGGCCAATGGACCGGCACCATGTGCCTGACCGAATCGCACTGCGGCACCGACCTCGGCCTGTTGAAAACCCGCGCCGAAGCCAACGCCGACGGCAGCTACGCGCTCACCGGCACCAAGATCTTCATCTCCGCCGGCGAGCACGATGTCTCGGAAAATATCCTGCACCTCGTGCTCGGCCGCCTGCCCGATGCACCGGCTGGCACCAAGGGCATCTCGCTGTTCCTGGTTCCGAAGTTTCTGCCTGACGAACGCGGCGAAGTCGGTGAACGCAACTTCATCAAGGCTGGCTCCATCGAGCACAAGATGGGCATCCACGGCAACGCCACCTGCGTAATGAACCTCGACGGTGCCAAAGGCTGGCTGATCGGCGACGCCCACAAGGGCCTCGCGGCGATGTTCGTGATGATGAACAACGCCCGCCTGGGCGTCGGCATGCAGTCACTGGGCATCGCTGAAACCGCCTACCAGAACGCCGTCGCCTACGCCCGTGACCGTTTGCAGGGCCGCTCTGCGACCGGTGCGAAACAGCCGGAAAAACCCGCCGATTCGATCATGGTGCACCCGGACGTACGGCGCATGCTGCTGACCTGCAAGGCCTATACCGAGGGTGGCCGCGCGCTCACCAGTTGGTGCGCGCAGCTCACCGATCGCGAGCTCTCGCATCCGGACGAAAAAGTGCGCGAAGAAGCCGGCGAACTGATTGCCTTCCTCACGCCCATCGTCAAAGCCTTCATCACCGACAATTCCTTCGAGACCAACAACCTGGCCATGCAGGTATTCGGCGGCCACGGCTTCATCCGCGAATGGGGCGTCGAGCAGTACGTGCGCGATTCGCGCATCAACATGATCTACGAAGGCACCAACGGCATCCAGGCGCTGGACCTGCTCGGCCGCAAGGTGCTGCATGACAAGGGTGCCCGGCTGCGGCTGTTCGGATCGCTGGTCCGCGAGTTCCTGCAGTCGCAGGCCGACCGGCCGGAAATGCAGGAATTCATTGCGCCGCTGGCGGTGCTGGGCGAGGAAGTGCACAAGCTGAGCACCGAACTCGCCATCAAGGCCGCCAGTAATCCCGATGAAATCGGCGCCGCTTCGGTGCCGTACCTGCGCGTGGCCGGCCATCTCGTCTACGGATGGCTGTGGGCGCGCATGGCGCGCATCGCCTTGGACAAACTCGATTCAGGCGATGATTTCTACAAAGGCAAACTCGCCACCGCCCGCTTCTACTTCAGCAAGCTGTTGCCGGAAACGGCGTGGCAGCTGCAGGCAGCGCGTGCAGGGGCCGGTCCTTTGATGGAGATTGATGCGGCGGGATTTTGACTGCGCCCTGAAAAAGCGACCAAGCTTGTCTTGTAGAAAACACGGGTCTTGCAACCCAGCCCAGGTTGGCATGCGGGCGGTATGGCCTACACCGCAGTGCAGGAACTCGCGTTCATTGCGGATCAAGCCACAACGCCTTCCATCCTGTCTTGCCCAGAGCGCGCAAGGTGTCAATATTGCGCTCGAAAATGTTGGCAGCGTCTGGAAACGCCGCGACTGCCTTGGCAACACTGCTTTCACGCAACAGGTGTAACGTCGGAAAAGGCGCGCGGTTGCTGAAGTTCTCGATGTCGCCGGGGCTGCTGCCAGCGAACTGGTAATCCGGATGAAAGCTGGCCACCTGGATTTCGCCGTCAAGGTCGAGTTCGGACACAGCGGCATCGGCGATTTCCAGAAAATCGTTGTAGTCCAGGAAGTCACTGAGCACATGCGGATGGATCAGCAGCGTGGTTTCCACCTGCTCGGGATCGGCGTCATAGAGCGATTCGAGTTCGTGCAGGAGATCGGCGAGCAGGCCCTCCTCGCTGATGGCGTCGCTGACCACATAGCGGATCTGCTTCTTCACGTGCACCGCCTTGGCGAATGGGCACAGGTTGAGGCCGATGACCGCCTGCTCCAACCAGCGTTCGGTGGCGGTGATGATGCTGGCGTGCGCAGTCATGTCTTTTTCGCCTTGGTTTTTGTTTGCGCCAGCATCGCGATCAACTTGCGCGCCAGCAGGTAGGCATCGCCCGGCCAGCGTGCCGAAAGATAGTTGCCGTCTTCAACGACAAAAGCAGCTCGGTCATCATCGTCGCTGCCACGTTTGCCCAGTGTTATCGGCCCGCGCAGGAAATTCGCCGGCGACTCGAGCACGGTGCGCACCTCGTCTTCGACATAAGCCGGATAGGTGCGGTAGTAATCACCGAGCTTCCAGAACGTCAGGCCGTAGGCCAGCGCCTCCATGTACTTGGGCAGGCAGGTTGTCTTGCGCCGGTGCAGGATGCTGCGGCCACTGCCGGCGTCACGTGCGCGTGCCAGCACGAGGACACCATGGCAGATGGCGGCGATGGGACGATCCAGAGTCGCGAAGCTGGCTACCCGCGCCTGCAGCGTGGGGTTGGCCAGGTACTGCCTCATGCCGGGCGCGTGGCCACCAGGCAGCAGCAGGGCGTCATGATCGTTGGCAACTATGTCGGTCCATGCGATGGGATTGCGAAATTCGCGGGTCTGGGTCATCTCGGCATAGAAGCCCTTGGCCTCGGGATCGGCGCCGAGCTTGCCAAACAGCACGCCGCGCAGCAGCAGTGGATCACAGGCGGCGACAGCGCAGAACTCGGTGGCAAACACCACCTCGTGTCCGGCCTGGGTCAGCAATCGCCAAGGCACCGACACCTCGGTGGTGTCGAAATCGGTGTCGGGCAGGGGCATCAGGACGCGTGCCATTGCGACCTCCATGGTCAAGCGGTCGAACCAGATGATCAGGCTACGCGAACACGCGCTGCAATGTCATATCCGTGGGGCCATCAGGCCTGACTTTCATTTCCAGAGGCGGTCGGGCCTCAAGGCCGTCCCGCACGCGAAGAAAATGCGAACAGTCACATGGCCACCGGGCGGAATTGGTGTGGTCTAATCTGGACATCCACTTCGGGGGAGCAACACCCATGCGTGAGTCCCAGCTGGCCAGCCGGTTGACCCTGTTGGTCGCCGTGTTTGCGGGCCTGTTCCTGATCTTCGGTTTCACCACCTGGCGCACGCTGGAGCAAGTGCGGGTCAAGGGGCCGATCTATAACGAAATCATCCTCGGCAAGGACCTCATTGCCGACGTACTGCCGCCGCCGGAATACATCATCGAGCCCTACCTGCTGTCGCTGCAGCTGATCGATGAAGCCGACCCAACCCGGATTACCCAGTTGGTCGAACGCGGCGAACGCCTGCGCGTGGACTACGAATCTCGCCAGGAGTTCTGGAAGCGCGAACTGGAAAAGGATTCGATGAGCGACCTGATGACGGTGACGTCCTATCGGGCTGCGATGGAATTTTTCCGGATGCGCGACGAACAGTTCGTGCCGGCCATCCGCAGCAACGATCGCGAGCGCGCCCGCGTGCTGCTGGCGCAGATGAACCGCCATTACGAGGCGCACCGACTCGCGATCGACCAGGTAGTGGAGCTGGCCACCACCCGCAACGCCGAATACGAGCGCAAGGCGGACGAGGTGATCGGCAGCCAGAGCCGTACCCTGCTGTTCCTGGCCGGCGCGATCCTGCTGGTCGTTGGTTTCATGGCGGTCTATGCCCAGCGGACGGCCCGCGACCTGTCGCGCCGCATCCAACTGGCGGCCGATATCGCCCATCGCGTGGCTTCCGGCGACCTCGCCACCGAAGTGCCAACGAGCGACGCCAACGATGAAGCTGGCCGCCTGCTCAAGGCCATCGCCGGCATGACCCAGAGCCTGCGCACCTTGGTTACGCGGGCCAAGCAGGCCTCGATCGAACTGATGAGCACGGCGACCGAATTCGCCGCTACCAGCCGACAGCAGGAAGCCACCGTGCAGAGTTTCGGTGCCTCGACCAACCAGATCGCGGCGGCGGTGAAACAGATCAGCGCCACCAGCGCCGAGTTGCTGTCAACCATGGAAGGCGTCAATGCTGTCGCCGGCCAGACTGCCGACCTCGCCGCCGATGGTCAGAACGGCCTGCGCAACCTCGACACCACCATGGATCGGCTGGCCCAAGCCGCCAATACGATGGCCGCACGCTTGGCTGCGATCCGGGAGGAAGCAGCGGAAATCACCGGCGTGGTCACCACCATCTCCAAGGTCGCCGACCAGACCAACCTGCTATCGATCAATGCTGCGATCGAGGCTGAAAAAGCCGGCGAACACGGACTGGGTTTCCTGGTTCTGGCGCGGGAAATCCGCCGCCTCGCCGACCAGACCGCGGTTGCGACGCTGGACATCGAGCAGATGGTCAAGCAGATGCAGACGGCGGTGTCCGCCGGCGTGATGGAGATCGACCGCTTCGCCGAGGAAGTACGCAGCGGCGTCGGCAACGTGGTGCGCGTGGGCGGCCAGTTCGGCCAGATCATCAGCCAGGTCAAGACGCTGTCCGAACGCTTCGACGCGGTCAACCACGGCATGCGCAGCCAGTCACAGGGCGCGCGCCAGATCGGCGACGCCATGGGCCAGCTGATCGATGGCGCGCGCCAGACCTCGGTGTCGCTGCGCGAGTTCAACAGCGCCACGGAAAGCCTGCGTGACGCCGTAGCGGTGCTGAAGCAGGAAATCGCCCAGTTCAACGTCGGCAACTGAGCCGGCATAGCGATGCTAGCGCTCGCCTTCCGTGTTGGCGACCTGCGGCTGGCCCTGCCCGCCGCCGTCGTGGTGGAGGTATTGCCGCGGCGCGAGCTGCGGCCACTGGCCTTGGCACCCAACGGTGTTGCCGGGCTGCTGCCTTTTCGCGGCACGCTGGTGCCCGTGGTCGACCTTTGCCGGCTGCTGCTTGATCGCGACTGCGCGCCGCTGCGCTCAAGCCGATTGATCGTGGTGACGCTGCAACACGGAAGCGGGAAGCGTTTGATCGGCCTGTTGGCGGAAAACGTGCTTGACCTGATTCCGTCCGGCGCCACCCTGCCCGGCCTGCGCCAACCGGATGCGCCGTGGCTGGGCGATCACCTCGCCGAGCAGTCTGAATTGCCGCAACTGCTGGACCCGGCGCAATTGCTGCCCGATGCGCTGGCGGCCCTGTTCAGCGAGGACACCCCGGCATGAGCCGCGAAGCCCTGCTGGGCCTGATGCGCGACCGGCTCGGCCTCGATCCCGAAACCCTGGGTGAGCGCGTCCTCGACGACGCATGCGCAGAAGCTCGGCGCAGCTTCGGCGTCGACAACGACCGCGAGCTTTACCAACGCGTGGCATTCGATCTCGATGCCTTCGCCGAGTGCACCGAGCGATTCGTAGTGCCGGAATCGTGGTTTTTCAGGGCCAGCGAACAGTTTGACGATCTGGTGCGCTTCGCGCGCGAGCTGCATCAGCAGGAACGACGTCCGCTGCGCGTACTCAGCCTGCCCTGCGCTGCGGGTGAAGAAGCCCACTCGGCGGTGATGGCCTTGCTTGATGCCGGATTTCCGCCTGCCGACATCGACGTGCTCGGCATCGACGTTTCGCAACTCGCCGTCCAGCGCGCACAGGCCGGCAGCTATCGGCGGAACTCCTTGCGCGGGCAGGCGTTGTCTCCAGCCTGGATGCAGGAGACCGACGATGGCTTCCTGATCGATCCGGCGGTGCGCCGCTGCACCCGCTTCCGGGTCGGCAACGCACTGGATCCGCAGCTGCTGCGTACGGAAGACCGCTTCGACGTGATCTTCTGCCGCAACCTGCTGATCTACCTGCACCCGGATGCGCGCGCACGGCTGCTGGCCACCCTGCTCGCCGCACTCAATTCGCCCGGCCTGGTACTCGCCGGGCAAGCCGAGGTGCTGACTACATTCACCAACGAGCTGCAGCCGTTTGAAGGCGGCTGCCCACTGAGCTTTGTCCGGCGCGAAAAAAACACCGTCGTCGGCTTGCCCGATTACCCAGTCGCTGTCGCGCGCACGCTTGCGCCCAAGTCGCCAGCAGCCTATTTGCAGCCCTTTGCAATGAAGGCTGCGATGCCGGTGATCATGCCCGTCATCGAATCACCTGAACCCGACACCATGGCCGCCGCACGTCGACTCGCCGATGCCGGGCAGACCGATCAGGCGCGCGCCGTTTGCCTGGCACAGCTGGCGCGCAATCCGGCCGATGTCCCAGCCTTGTTCTTGATGGGGCTGCTGGAATCGGCGCAGGGAAATACCGAGGCCGCCGACCGCGCCTTCGTGCGCGTGCTCTACCTCGATCGCCAGCACCTCGATGCCATGGAGCAGCGTATCGGCCTGGCCGAACGGCAAGGCCAGGCTGAGCTGGCGCGCGACCTGCGCGCCCGGGTCGTGCGAATGCGACAGCGCAAGGAATCCGCGCCATGAGCGTCGAGCTCGACCACTGCTGGCGGCGCATCGGCGTGCAGGGCGGTGATCACAGCTGCGAGCGCCTGCTGGAGAACCTGCACTGCCGCAACTGCCCGGTATACGCCGCGGCTGCACGCACCTTGCTTGACCGCGAATCGGCCATCGATGACAGCAGCGACTGGCTGAGCGACCCACGCCGCAGCATCAGCGCACGCACAGCGCTGGTGTTTCGACTGGGCAAACAATGGCTGGGCCTGCCGCCGGCGATGGTGGCGGAAGTTGCCGCCAATCCGCCCGTACGCCGGCTTGCCCATCGCACCGACGGCCGCATCGAGGGCGTGGTCAACGTGCGCGGCGAATTGCGCCTGTGCATTTCCCTGATTGAATTACTGGGACTTGGCGTTCGCGGCATTGTCGAAACCGGCGCGCGCCTGGTCCTGATCGAAGATGAAGGCGGCCTGCTGGCGTTCCGCTGCGATGAAGTGCGCGGCTTACTGCCCTATGCCAGCGACGATGTGCAGCCGCCGCCGGACACCTTGCCCGAGCCACTCGACGCCTGCGTTGAAGCGCTGCTACCCACCGATTCCGGGCACGTTGCCCTGCTCGATGGGCATGCCCTGAGGCGCCTGCTGCGCACGGCGGTGTTTGAATGAAAGCGGTGCTCGCATGAAGGCACTCTGGCCGCTGATGCAGGAAGAGCTGGCGCGACTGTTGCCGCAGTTGGGCAAGCTGGCTGATGCCATGGCCAATGGCGAGGACGGTACGGCGGCGGCGCAGTGGCAAAGGCGCTTGTCGGCGTTCCAGGGCGCCACCCGCGTGCTGGGCGATACCCCGCTGCCGGAACTGGTCGACAGGCTGCAGAAATTCTGGAACCGCATCGACGACCGCGCCGCAGCCGTGGCCAAGGCGCGCGGCCTGCTGTTCGAGATGCGGGAAATTTCGGCGCTGGATTTTGATGCGGCCATGCCGAAGCTTGCGGCGCTGGTCGCGACGATCAACACCGCACCGGTCGCCAACAAGGCCAGCGAAACCGTTGATCCGAAACTGCGCGCCCTGTTCGCCACCGAAGTGGACGACAAGTGCACGGCGATGGAGCGCGTCCTGCTGCAGCTTGAACAATCTCCCGAACGGCTGGAATTGATTGCACCGCTGATGCGCGCCGCGCATTCGATCAAGGGCGCTGCGCGCGCAGTACGCAATGGAAGCGCGGTCAACCTCGCCCACGCGCTGGAAGACCGGCTCAGCGCTGCGCAAAAACGCAGCCTGCCTCTGGACGAAGCCCTGCTTGATCTGGCCCTGCGCGCGGTCGACTGCATGCGTGGGCTGGGACGCGATGATTCCACCGATGCCCAAGCGGCCGCGGATGTACTGCGGCTGGCCTTGCTGCAGCCTGGCGATCCTGAGCCAGGTAATCGTGAGGCTGCCCGTAATCCTGTTCCGGGCATGGAGAAGAAAACGGCGCCCACCTATATCGACGTCGAAGACACCGACCCTATCCTGCGCGTGCGCGCCAGCCACGTCGGCCGCCTGATCGCCCTGGCCGGCACTGGCATGGTCGAGAACCGCCGGCTGCGGCCATTCGGTGAACGCCAGCAGCGCCTGCGCCGCGACCTCGGCGAGGCTTCGCGCCTGCTCGATGAACTGCACCACCATCTTGGTGCGCCGGGTGCGCAGACGACGGTGGGCGCGCAACTCGCCGGCATCCGCCAGCAGCTTTCGCAATCGCGTTTCGCCATCAACGACTGGCTGGACCAGTTCGGCGCCTACGAACGCGAATCAGCCGACCTCACAGAGCGCCTGTACCACCACGCGTCACAAACGCGGCTGCGGCCGTTCGCCGACATCGCCGAAGCCTATCCACGCATGATCCGCGACCTCGCCCGCCAGCTTGGCAAACGCGTGCATGCCGTGCTCGGCGGCGAGCAGGTAGCCGTGGATCGGGACGTGCTGGAACGCCTGGACGCACCGCTTACCCATCTGCTGCGCAATGCCATCGACCACGGGATCGAAGACGCAGCGACGCGGCGCGCCGCCGGCAAGCCTGAGGAAGGTGAGATAAGGCTCAGCGCCAGCTACCGCGCCGGCATGCTGGCGATCGAGGTCAGCGATGATGGCGCCGGAATCGACTACGCCCGCGTGCGCGAAAAACTGCTGCAGGCGCAGCACATGCCGGCCGATGAAATCGCCACGCTGGACGAGGACGCGTTGGCGGAATCGCTGTTCAGCGCCGGCTTCAGCACGCGCGAACAGGTCAGCGAGATCAGCGGCCGCGGTGTTGGCCTCGACGTGGTCCGGCAGATGCTCAAGCAACTCGACGGCAGCGTGCGCCTGCATTCGACCCGCGGCGGCGGCACCCGCTTCAGCCTGCTGGTGCCGATCTCGCGGGCGGTGACCCGCGCCGTGGTGGTGTCGGTTGCCGGTGAAACGTACGCCTTCCCGCTGCTGCGCATCGAACGACTGGTACGCGCCGACGCCGACAGCATCCATCGCCGCGAAGGCATGCAGTACCTTTCACACGATGGCTTGAACATCGGTCTGGTTCCGCTGGCCGAACTGCTTTCTTTGGGCGTCAGCCGTCCGCGGCCGGAAGGCACCGACATCGTGATCGTCGCCCAGGAAGGGCGGCGCGCCGGCTTCGTCATCGATGCCGTGCTGGGTGAGTTCGATCTGGCCACGCGGCCTCTCGATGCACGATTGGGCCGCGTCGCCGACCTCGCCGCGCTGGCGTTGATGCCCGACGGCGAACCGGTGGTGCTGCTCGACACAGAAGACCTGATGCGCGGCGCACTGGAGCGCGAGCGTGTGCATGGTCGCCTTGCTGGCCGCAATGACGATGCCGCGCCGCGCCGGCATCGACGCGTGCTGGTGGTGGATGATTCGATCTCAGTGCGCGAGTTGGTTCGCCAACTTCTGGCTGCGCGCGGCTACGAAGTGCAAGTGGCCGTGGACGGCATGGATGCCTGGGCGCGGCTGCGCGAATGGCCCTGCGACCTGGTGGTCACCGATGTCGACATGCCGCGCATGGACGGCATTGAGCTGACCCGCTCGATCAAGCAGGATCCGCGTCTTCGCACGCTGCCGGTGGTGATCGTGTCCTACCGCGACCGGCCGGAAGACCGCGCACGTGGCCTGGAAGTGCACGCTGACGCGTACCTGACCAAAAGCGACTTCCAGGAGCACGGCTTTATCGACGTGGTACATACCCTTATTGGCGATGCCGAGGTGGCGGAATGAAACTGGCTATCGCCCACCGTGACCGCCTGATTCGCGAAGCGCTGCGCCGTACCCTGACACGCAGCAGCCATGAATTGCTCTGGCAAGCCGACGAACGCGTGAAAATGGAGCGCGATTGCCGACGACAGCCGCCCGACCTGCTGCTGGCCGAACTCGCCCTGCTCGGAAACAAGGCCGAAGGCCTGCCGCGCCTGTTGGAAACCGGCGCCACGGTGATGGCGCTGGTCTCCAGCAATGCCGTCGGCGATGGCTATGAAGCTCTGGGCCTCGGCGCGCTCGGATTGATGGAGCCGCCTTCGCTCGATGACGGTGGCGAGCTTATCGGCGGGCAGCGCACGCTGTCGAAGATCGACCGCTTGGCCAGCCTGATCATCAGCGACGCCGCGCCGAAACTGCCGACGCGGACAAGATCATCGAAGCAATCGCCGATCTTGGCGCTAGGCGCTTCCACCGGTGGCCCGCTGGCGCTGGCCAAAGTGCTGGCCAGCCTGCCCGCTGATCTGGACGCGACCGTGCTGATCGTCCAGCACATCGAAAGCGAATTCACCGCCGGCCTCGCCGAATGGTTGGGCAGCCAGTGCGCGCTGCCCGTGGCCATTGCGGAGCGCGGCGATACACCGCTGGCCGGTCGCGTCTATCTCGCCGGCTGCGGCGGCCATCTGGTGCTGTTGCCCTCGTTCCAGTTCGGCCACCAGCAGGCGCGCCCGCTGGAACTGCATGTTCCCAGCGTAGATGCTCTCTTCCTCAGTCTTGCCCAGCACGCGGCGCCGGGCGCTGCGGCCATCCTCACTGGCATGGGCAGCGACGGCGTAGCCGGTATGGGCGAGCTGCACCGGCACGGCTGGTTCACCGCGGCACAGGACGAGCGCAGCAGCGTGGTCTATGGCATGCCGCGCGCCGCGGCGGAAGCGGGCGTGGTGCAGCAGGTGCTGGACCTGGCCGCCATCGGCCCCACCCTGGTGCGACAGTTGGCAAGAGGAAAATCCTGATGTCGGACGTCCTGCGGGTACTGATCATCGACGACCAAGCCATCATCATCGAGGCCGTGCGCGGCATGCTGGCCGATGCGCCGGAGTTGGAACTGCACCAGCAATCCGATTCGTCGGCTGCGATTGAAACGGCGCTCAGGGTGAAACCGCATGTAGTGTTGCTCGATTTGAACATGGAGCCGATCGACGGACTCGAAGTGCTGAGCCAGATCCGCAGCCATCCCGAACTGACTGATGTCTCGGTGGTAATGCTGTCGGCCGCGGAAGAGCCCGAGACCAAGGTTGAAGCCTTCCGGCGCGGCGCCAATGACTACGTGGTCAAGCTGCCCAGCGCGCTCGAGCTGATCGCCCGCGTGCGCTACCACGCGCGCGCTTGCGCGGCGGCGGAAGAGCGCGAGGCCGGCTTCCGCGCCCTGTTGGAAAGTCGCGCCGCGCTCGAGCTGCGCAACCGCCAGATCGAGCAGCAGAAGGCGCAGCTGGAAGTGATGAACCACGAGCTGACCGAAGCCAGTCTCACCGACGCGCTCACCGGCCTGCGCAACCGGCGTTACCTGAAATTTTTTCTGGAACAGGCCACGGCGTCGAAAGAAGCTGACAGCGAAGATCGCCGGCATCTCTCACCCGGCAACTTCACCTTCTGTCTGTTCGATCTCGACCATTTCAAGCAAATCAACGACCGCTACGGCCACGAAACCGGCGATGCCGTACTGGTGGAAGTGGCGCGACGGCTGCGAAGCAGCCTGCGCGACAGCGACGGCTTGCTGCGCTGGGGTGGCGAGGAATTCCTGGTGGTCGGCCGCGGCTTCGACCACGACGGCGCCATCGAATTCGGCCGGCGAATCCTGCACTGCATCAGCGGCCCGCCGATGCTGCTTCCCGGCGGCTTGCGCCTGCGCATCACCTGCTCGCTGGGCTTGGCGCCCCTGCCCTGGCCCGGTGATCCGCAGGCAGTACAACTCAATCGCGAACAGGTGCTCAACCTCGCCGATTTCGCCCTCTACTTGAGCAAGCTTGAAGGCCGAAATCGCGGCTACGGCGTATTCCCCGGGCCGGATGCCGACCTGGCGCAACGAATGTCCGATCTCGCCCTCGACCCGCACGGACTGCGCCGCGAGGATGGCCGGGGCGTAAGACTGCACCTGCTGCCCGGACCACCCGAGATAGACTGACAACACACCGATCCACCCACGAGGCCACGCCATGCACCTGCACGCCGCACTGATCACCGCGCTCACTGTCATCATCATCTTCATTGCCATGGGCCTGGTCGGTCGAGCCCGCGGCAAGTACCAGATCAAGGCACCCGCCATCACCGGCCATCCAGATTTCGAGCGGGCCTTCCGCGCGCACCAGAACACGCTCGAGCAAAGCGTGATGTTCCTGCCGGTGCTTTGGCTGGCTACAATTTACGGCAGCAGCGAGCGCCTGGCCGCCGTGCTCGGTTTAATCTGGTTGGCCGGCCGCCTCTGGTATGTGTTCGGATACGTTCAGGACGCCCAGAAACGCAGCATGGGCTTCCTGATCAGCTTCCTCGCCTTCATCGCCCTTCTGGCGATGAGCCTGTGGAGCATTGGTGTTCGCTACATGCAGTGATTTCGCCAAAAAGGGTTTCATGCCGGAGTTATCCAGCCCCAGTTACAGCAGCACCCGGTCAAGTAATTCATTGGTAACAGGCAGTTCGTGAAATACATGAGGCTGTCGTTGCAAAAAAATGAGCAGGCCAAATGATAAGAAACCATTCCAGCAAGATGGATACGTTTGCGCTTACTGGCTGTTTTATGGCCTCTTTTGGACTATTCCCGGCAAACGCAACGGAAAAGATTCTCTGCAGCACTCCTCCTCCGTGCGATTCCAGCATTGCCGTAAGCACACAACAGGGCATCCAGCCGACCAAAGAAAGCACGTCGACTTCGACCGGAGCAGTAAACCCTTTCGCCAGCATCAGGGACGATCAACCGATCGAGCAACTCATCAACAACGCGATTGCACGCGGCGACTTTCTGGACCCGCCAGGCGAGAGCGCTTGGGACCTGTTGAGGTCGAATGCTATAGCCACTTTGAGCAATGAACAAAAAGAAGCATTGACAAAGAAATTCATTGCGCAAGCGAAAGCTTGTTTCGACAGCGCACTAAAGGTCAAGCCCGAAGACATTGATCGGTCCTACATTTGTCTTGAAGCGAAGAACCTAGCCAATCCTGATCCGGAGCAAATGGCTAATGATCGGAGGCGACTTGCCGATGCGATTGATCCAACAGCAGTCGCTACAGCACGATCAAAGATTTGCGCCACAACTGGCATGCCTGCCTTCCCTTGGCCAAACCCGCCACAGCCAAGCCTAGTTGCGAATCTTTCTCCCAACCTGATTTTCAAACAGCCCGGGAAACCCGCCACATTGATGGACGTCGCTGGGCAACTAGAGGCCATCATTGCGGCGGCAGGCTATCTCCAGCCTAAATATCTCGGGGCCGGCTGCGATGGTTTTGCGATCATGCTGGATCTCGAACATATCGAAGCCGACGGAACACGCAAAGCCGGCGCGGCGGGCTATGCAATGCCAACCAGCCCTCCGAATTCGACTTGGTCAATTACATCAAGGGATTGTTCTACGCATCACCCGGCTATTATCGGCAGATCGTGTTCGTCGTATCGATTCAACGGATGACAAAGACAACATCTCGCCCAACCGAAGCAAAGTTGCGTGAAATTGCCAGGCGCGGTTTAGCCTTGTTACCTGCCAGTTTCGCTTCGCAACCTTACTATACTGAGCATGCGATCCAGGCTCTTATCTACGAGTTTGAAAAGGGAGGCAGAGATGGCGACGCGAGGCTGATCCCACCCGAGGGTCGCTTGGGCGCCGTCTTCCACCTCAAGAAAGCGAATCTGGTTGCCGACGACATGCATCCCGGTGGACAGTGAAGATATTTCTATCCTGCCGCCGGGACGACAGCCGACTGACGGCTGGCCGGCTCGCGCAGTTTCTCGACGGAATCCCTGCAGTTGAGTCAGTTTTCCTGGACGTCAACGATATTGAAATCGCGGAAAACTTCAAACAGAAAATAGATAAGACACTAACAAGGTCCAGCCATGTTTTTCTGCTCATCGGGACAGGATGGATGGGGCATGATCAGGCTACGGGCCGCAACCGCATCAGCGACCCCCATGATCCAGTTCGCCAGGAAACAAGCATCGCGCTTTGCAGCAACATTAAAATCGTCCCGATCCTCATCGACGAGGCCCGGATGCCAATTGCAGACGAGTTGCCAGAAGACCTCAAGCCGCTTTCCAATATCAACGCTTTCTCCCTGCGCACTTCGCACTTTGACGTTGACATTGACAACTTGCTCGACGCCTTGCACGGGAAAAGAAAAGGACGGGGCTCGCGTTGGCGCCAAGCTCCACTGACGCCAACCGGCGTCGGACTACGCGCGGCCGCGGGATTGGCATCGAGTGGCACTGTGGTGCTCGCCATAGCCATGGCAAACCGCTTCATGTCCGGTGACTGCTACGACCTTACCTGCAGGATCAGGACAAGTTTTGGGATAACCCGTGAAGAAGATGCCATCGGCCTGTTGCCTGTAATGGTGATTGGCATTTTGGTCTTCGGCGCGCTGGCTCCCTTCTTGTTCAGATCATTGCGCCAAGGAAGCAAACTGAGGCGTTCCTAAGTCCACAAACTTGCAGACACCATGCAAAAAAGCCGCCATTTTCGCAGCCGGATTTCGTACCTGTCGACCACCACACTGTCACTCCGAGCCATCACCGGCAAACGGTTGCTGATTCCCTGAGGCCCACTGCATGAGCACCCTGCCCGTCCTGTTCATCGGCCACGGTTCGCCGATGAATACCATCGAAGACAACCAATTCCGCCGCCACTGGCAAGCGCTCGGCAATCGCCTGCCCAAACCTAAAGCCATCCTGTGCATCTCCGCACACTGGGAAACACGCGGCATCTTTGTCAGCGCCAGTGCCCAGCCGGAAACCATCCACGATTTCCACGGCTTCCCCAAGCCCCTGTTCGACGTGCGCTACCGCGCACCGGGCAGCCTCGATCTCGCGCACCGCGTCGCGGGGCTGCTGGCGCCGGAACGCGTGCATCTGGACTTCGAGCGTGGCCTCGACCACGGCGCGTGGGGCGTGCTGCAGCCGATGTATCCCGAAGCCGACATCCCGGTCGTGCAGTTGAGCCTGTCCATCCTCAAGCCCGGCGCCTGGCACTACGACCTGGCAAAGATGCTATCGCCGCTGCGCGACGAAGGCGTGCTGATCTTCGGCAGCGGCAATATCGTGCACAACTTGCATCTGTTCCGCTTCAACAACCCCACGCCCTATGACTGGGCCACTCGCTTCGACGAGGACGTCGCCGAACGCATCTCCGGTGGCCACCACGAAGGCCTGCTCGGCTACGAAACCCTGGGTCCCGATGCCCTGCTCTCGATACCAACACCCGAACATTACCTGCCTTTGCTGTACGTGCTGGCACTGCGGCGCGAAGACGACGAAGTGTCGTTCTTCAACGAGGAAGTGATTGGTTCTATTTCAATGCGCTCGCTGGTGATCGGTGCTTAGGATTGGCTCAAAAGCTTGGCACAACGTCACTATCCGGTAACCCACCTGTCACCAGCCGTTTACGCAACAGCCGCACAGTGGCGCCATGAACAAGGCGTACTTCGAACTGGTGACGGAAACCTATCCACCCGAAGTCAACGGCGTGGCCTTGACCGTGCGTGCGCTTGAACAGGGGCTGCGCGATCTTGGCCATCGTGTAAGCCTGGTGCGACCCGCACAATCCGTGGAGAGCAGCGTTCGCTCAATCGATGAACTGCTGGTCACCAGCGCGCCGATTCCGCGTTATCCGGGTCTGCGCTTTGGCTTGCCGGCCACGGGCAAGCTATGCGCGCGCTGGAATGCGCAGCGTCCCGATGCGGTTTATATCGCCACCGAAGGGCCGTTGGGCTGGTCGGCGCTGCGCGCCGCACGCAGGATGGGGATTCCGGTGGCCACCGGTTTTCATACCCGCTTCGATGACTATGTCGGCCGCTATGGCGCCGGTTTCCTCTCGCCTTGGGTGCTGGCGTGGCTGCGCCGCTTTCACAATCGCGGCGATGCCACCCTGGTGCCGACGCGTGAACTGAAGCAGTCGTTGGAGCAACAGGGATTTCGTAACGTCGTCAAGCTGGGCCGTGCCATTGATACGCGGCAATTCCATCCCGGCTGGCGCGATCCGGCGCTGCGAGCAGGCTGGGGATTGGCTGATGAAGACATCGCCATCATCCATGTCGGCCGCATCGCCGCCGAGAAGAACCTGCCGCTCGCGGAGAAGTCATTCCGCGTGCTGCAGTCAGGCCATCCACGCGCCCGATTCATCTGGGTGGGTGATGGACCAGAGCGTGCGGCGCTGCAGGCGCGCAACCCGGACTTCATTTTCACTGGCACCTTGCGCGGCGAAACACTGGCGCGCCATTTTGCCAGCGCCGATGTGTTCTGTTTCCCCAGCCTTTCGGAAACCTTCGGCAACGTCACGCTGGAGGCCATGGCCAGCGGCCTTGCAACTGTCGCCTTCGACTACGGCGCTGCGCGCGAACACCTGCGCGACGGCGAACATGGTGCCAGCGTTGCGTTCGGCGATGACAGCGCCTTTATCGAAGCAATGCACCGCGTTTGCCACGATCCGGCGCGTGCCGCCATGGGCGCGGCGGCGCGTGAAGCGTTGATCGGACTGACATCGGAAGCAGTGTCGCGCGAGTTCGCCGGCTTGCTGCTGCATCTTTCGCAAAACCGCAGGGTGGCATGAACGCACGCACGGCAAAATTTAACGCACGCGATGCCGCATGGTGCCTGACCGCCAATCGCTGGGGCGCACGGCAAGCGGTGCGCGCCTATTTCCGGATGATCAGCCGGCTCGGCGACGGTGCCTTCTGGTTTGGGCTGATGGCAATGCTGGCGCTGTTCGACGGCTGGCGCGGTCTCAATGCCGCTGCGCACCTGGCCGTGGTCGGCGGCATCGCACTGTTGCTGTATCGGCGCCTGAAACGCTGGACGAAACGACCGCGACCCTATGCGGTTGATGGCCGCATCCAGCCTTGGATAGCCCCGCTGGATGAATTCAGCTTTCCCTCCGGCCACACCATGCATGCGGTGTCCTTCAGCCTCGTCGCCATCGCCTGGTACCCGATGCTGGCTTGGCTGCTGCTGCCGTTCACGCTCAGCGTGGCGCTGTCGCGAGTGGTGCTCGGCATGCATTATCCCAGTGACGTATTGGCAGCGACGGCGATCGGTGCGGCCTTGGCCGTGTCCTCGCTTTTATTGATGCCGGGCGTGGGTTTGGCGGGATGATGCCCTCACGTATCGTGTGGGAGGGCCTTCAGGCCGGACCGTTTTTTTGCAAAAGCCGTAGCCTGAATGCCACCCCACGTCAGCGCCCACAGATCACTTCATTTCTGAAATCCAGGCATCGACCCGTTGTTCCAGCAGGGCCAGCGGCATGTCGCCGCCAGTGAGCACGACGTTGTGGAAACGCTTGAGGTCGAACTTGTCGCCCATCTGCGACTTGGCGCGTTCGCGTAGTTCCAGGATCTTGTTCATGCCGACCTTGTAGGCCAGCGCCTGTCCAGGCATCACCAGGTAGCGCTCTATTTCCGCCACCACATCGGTTTCCGGCATGCCGGTTTTTTCCGACATGTAGGCGATCGCCTGTCCGCTCGCTCGCTCATGGCTGAGACGTGCTGCAACGCACCTGCGGCGAAGGCCCAGACAGCGCCTCAAGCAGGCGCGTGGACAGGCCCGAACCCGCCGCACCGGGCATGACGTAAGGACCGAAAGCGGGAATGACCAGTTTCGCTGTCCCTGCCGACAAATCGACGCTGCCCCAACAAGCACCCATCAAGGTATAGCCCTCGAAAGCCAATGCAGACCGGGCCGCGTCCGACTGCAGGGCTTCACCAATCTGCCGCGCCCGCAATGCCAGCAAATCGGCGGCCGGCAGTCGCCATGAGCCGCGACTACCCTCCTCCAGCAGGGCCATTTCCCAGCGCCAGGGCCAAGCCTGGCGCAGGGGTATCACGATGATGCGCGAAGGCCGATGGCTCATGCCGCGCCAGTTTCCACCACCGGCAGTGGCGACAGGTTCGAGGTCGACAGCGCGTACCAGTCGATCTTGCGTGTCACCAACATGATCGCCGTCAGGATGGCGAACAGCATCAATGAACCTAGCGCGAGGGCGTTGTCTTCCGACACCAGCAAGCCGTAGAGCGTCGCGTAAAGCAAGGTCAACATCGCGGAGAAGCTGGCGCCACGCATGCGGCTTTTCAACACGGATGAAAGGTAGACGCCAAGCAGGCCGATGCAGGCAACGCTGGCTATCAGGTAGGCCTGCCAGAAGTGAATATGCTCGGACAGGCTGAGCAGCAGGAGGAAGAAAATCGCCAGCGCGAGGCCGACTAGTCCGTATTGGATCGGATGGATGGCCAGGCGCTTGATCAGCTCAAACATCAGAAAGCCGACAAAGGTCAGCATCACGAACAGAAAACCGTACTTGCTGGCGCGATCGGCTTGGGTGTAGATGTTGACGGGATCGATAAGGGTCAGGCCGAGGCTGTCGAGCACGGCTGGCGATGGCGATGTGTCGCTGCCATCGTCAGCATGCGCGGTTACGCCGGCGCCTTTGGCCATGGCCTGGTAGCTGGACTGCGCACTCGAGGCCATTGCCGTGATATCCCACACCGCCTTGAAACCCTTGTCGGAGATTTCCGGGCTGCGCGGCGAGTAATCGCCATCGAAATTCGGATGCGGCCAGACCGAGGACAATTCGACGTGGTTGCTGTCGGCCAACGGCACGAAGCCGAAGCGCTCGGTGCCGCCAAGCACCAACTGCATGCGAAAGGAGTGGCGCCGTTTCTCGCCCGGCAGCAGGCTGGCCATAGCCAGATGCAGGCCGCTGTTGCTGCCGGAAGGTGCCGCACCTTGCGAAAACGCCTGTGCCTTGTCGTCGACCACCACCACGGGCGATCCAATCAAGCCACGCACGTCAGAAATGCCGAGGCTCAGGTACGGCTGACCGACATCGAGCAATACGCCATCAGCAACACTATCGGGAATGGAAATATCGAATTCGCCGTCAATCTTGGCGGCCAGTTCGTAAACCCGCACCTGATGCAGGCCGCGCCGCTTCACCGATGGCACCAATGTTCCCATCAGGTCGGTTTTCTTCGGGAAATACAGCCACTGCCTGCTGACGATTTCAGTCACGGTACGCGGCAGGCCGCGATCATCGATCCGATTGATGCTGCGCTCGACGCGGTAGGGCAACACCAGCACTGGCGCCTGCAGGGTCTGCGCGCCGGCATAGCTGCGAGCCACGGAGTTCACCGCCTCTTGGCGATAGCGCTGCCGCTCCGACACCGTGCCCTGGATCATGCCCAGAGGTATCAGCAACAGCAGAATGAGGAAGCCGACAATCGCGGCTTTGAAAAACAGGGCCAATCGACTCATGCCGCACCCCGCTTCGCGGCACGAGAGACCTTGGTTTCGATGATCGATATCAACCCAATCAATCGGCCGTTTTCTTGAATATGGTATCTGCCCACGTCTTTTCTCCCGCCGGGAGAATGGCCCGGCTGCGGATGAAGGCTAACGGGCGACAGTGTGGCAATCACGGGGGCTGTGTGTGGTGCAGGTGAAGTTGCGCGCAGGCGCTGCGCAACGCTCGCATGCGCAGCAAATGGGTCTTGCCACTGCAAGTAGGCTGGGCTGCAAAGCCCAGCATCGCCTCACACACCAAAGCCGGACTTGGGCGATCAGCCTAGGAATCTGCAGATTTTTTCCTGCAGCCTCAGCACGACACAGGAAAAACCAGCTCTGCCAGCACGCCGCCTTCCTCGCGATTGTGCAGTCGGATGCTGCCGCCGTGCAGCACAGCGACCTCCCGCACGAAACTCAGGCCAAGGCCGCTGCTACGCGTCGCATCAGGACGCGGCAGGGAATAGAAACGCTCAAAGATGCGGGCCAGCGCGTAGTCCGGAATACCGGTACCTTGATCCATTACGCACAGACGAAGCTCGCTGTCCGCCTGGACGAGAACGACCCGCACGATCGAGCCTGCCGGCGAGAAATCAAGCGCATTGTCCAGCAGGTTGGCGATGGCCTGGCCGAGCAGGAAGCGGTCGCCCTGCAGCATCGGCAGGCCGCTGGGCGCATCGAGCGCGAGATCTATGCCTTTGCGGGCTGCATGCGCCGATGCCGCCGCCATGGCTTCGTTCGCCAGCACGGCGAGATCGAGTGCTTCGGTGTCGTTCAGGGCCTGCCGGTACTCGACCGCGGCAAGCGCCAGCATCTTGTCGATCATCCCCGACAAGCGCAGCGACTGCCCTTCGATGTTGGCGAGAAAACGGTCGCGCTCGGGTCCGGGCGGCGCGTCTTCAAGAATCTCCGCCGCACCGCGTATGGCAGCGAGCGGGCTTTTCATCTCATGCGCCAGGGTCTGCACGTACTGTTCAACATACTGCTTGCCGTCGAGCTTGAGCCGCATGGTGTCGAGCGCGCGGCCAAGCTCACCGATCTCGCTGTTGCCCAGGTCCGGCGCTGCCACTTTCTCACCCGCCGTTACCGCCTTGGCGAAGCGGCCCAGTCGCGCCAGCGAATTCGACAGCCACAGCGTGACCACGATGCCGATCAGGAAAGAGAGCCCAAGCAACACCCAGCCCTGCTTGAGGATCGCATCCTGGCTGCTGGTGATGAAAGGCTGGATGCGCTGGTTGGACTTGGCCACGCTCAACACACCAATCAGGCGCTCGCCGTCGCGGATCGGCGCAGCCACGTGCATCACGCTGCTGTTGGGATCAGTTGGGTCGGCCAGCGTCGAACGCGCGCCATATTTGCCGCGCAAGGTGAGATAGACATCGTTCCAGCGCGAGTAGTCCTTGCCGATGTCGCGGCCGGTGGAATCGTAGACAACGATGCCCCGGGCATCAGTGACGTAGATGCGGTAGTCGAAGCTCTTCTTGCGGAAGCCCCATATCTTGGCTTCGACATCGCGCTGCACAAGGGCATTGACGCTGCGTGCGAATTCGCCGCTGGCCATCTGGCCGTCGCGCATATCGCTGGCGGCCAGTTCCGACAGCACGGTGGCAGTATCCACCAACGTGTCTTCCATCGCCTGACGCACACCGGGCTTGACCTCGTTGACGAACACCCGCATCACAAAAAATCCGGCGATGCCGACGATCAGGAAATAGCCGAGGAAAATGCGCAGACCGATTCTCATGACAGGTGCTTCCGATGGCTGCGCATCAGTGCGTCCTGATCCCGTAACCCAGACCGCGATGGGTCTGGATCGGATCAATGTCCGGTTTGATCGCGCGCAATTTGGCCCGCAGCGTCTTTACGTGCGTATCGACGGTGCGATCATCGGTATCGGGCGCATCGCGCCAGACCGCATCCATCAACTGCTCACGGCTGCTGATGGCACCCGGACGGACCAGCAAAACGGCCAGCAGACGGTATTCGTAGCGCGTTAGCACCAGTTCGACGCCGGCAAAGCGGATTCGCTGTCCATCGCGGTCATGTTCGAAGGCACCCGACTGCCGCCAGGCATCGACAACATTCGACGCAGTCACGCGCCGCAGGCGTGCGCGAACGCGCGCCACCAACTCGCGTGGTGAAAACGGTTTCACCATGTAATCGTCGGCGCCCAGTTCCAGGCCAAGCACGCGGTCGATCTCGCCGCCCCGGGCGGTGAGGAAGATCACCGGAATCTCCGAAAACCGGCGCAGCTCGCGGCAGGCATCGAAGCCAGTCATGTCCGGCAGGCCGACATCGAGGATCAGCAGGTCGAATCTTTCGTCGCGCAATCGCTGCAGGCCCTCGCCCGCCAGCAGGCAGTGGCTAGCCACGAAGCCTTCGACGCGCAGCGCATACAGCACCGTGTCGGCGATGGCGCTTTCGTCTTCGATGATGAGGATGCGCGCCATGGATCAGCAGGCTGTCCCGAAGCATGCGTCGGCGAGATGATCGCTGCAGTCGATCAATGTTTTCTTGCCGGCTGGCATACACGTTCCACAGGACGGTCTTGCCGCCCATGATATTGAAATCCATCGCCATGCACCGCCCCAGCCTATATCCTCGCGGCATGAACTATCGCCACGTCTTCCATGCCGGCAACCACGCCGATGTCCTCAAGCACGTCGTGCTGCTGGAGCTGATCGAGTCGCTCAAGCGCAAGGAGACACCGTTTTTCGTGCTCGATACCCACGCCGGACGCGGGCAATATCTGCTGCAGGGCGAGCAGGCCGACAAGACCGGCGAGGCGCGAGGCGGCATCTTCCGCCTGCTGACCCTGCAAAAGCTGCCTCCCGCGGTGAAGCGCTACATGAAGCGCATAGCAGCAGACAATCCGGTTGGCGCTCTGGTCAGCTACCCGGGCTCGCCGCTGCTGATCGCCCAGTCGCTGCGCGAAGGCGACCGCCTGCATGCCTGCGAGCTGCAGTCCGATGAAAGCCAGGCGCTGAAGAAACTGTTCGCCGGCGATCCTCGCGTGCAGGTGCACCATCGCGATGGCTACGCGACCATGAAGGCGCTGCTGCCGCCGAAAGGCGCGAACGGCAAGAACCTGCGCGGACTGGTGCTGATCGACCCGCCCTACGAGGCACAGGAAGCCGAATTCCCAGCCATCCTCTCCGCACTGCACGAAGCCTTCATCCGCTGGCCGACCGGCATGTACGCGGTCTGGTATCCAATCAAGCAGCGGCGCAGCCTGCTGCCGTTCCTGCGCAAGGTGGCACAGTTGCCATGCAAGTCAGCTTTCGTTGCCGAACTACAGGTGCGCCCGGACGATTCGCCGCTGCGGCTCAACGGCAGCGGCATGCTGGTGCTGAACCCGCCGTACAAGCTCGATATCGAGCTGTCGCAAACGCTGCCGGTGCTGGCGAAACTGCTTGGCGAAGGCCAGCCCAGTTCCCGGCTGGAGTGGGTCAAGCGCGAAGCTTGACCATCAAGAAGCAGGACCCATGAAACAAGCCATCACCGCTTTGGCCTTGGTCGTGCGTGATTACGATGAAGCCATCGCCTGGTACACGGGTATGCTCGGGTTCGACCTGGTTGAAGACTCGCCGCGTGGCTCGGGCAAGCGCTGGGTGCTGGTCGCGCCGAAAGGTTCACAGGAGTCACGCCTGCTGCTGGCCAAGGCCGTGAATGCTGAACAGGCCAGCCGCATTGGCAGCCAGTCCGGCGGTCGCGTCCTCCTGTTCCTGCAAACCGATGATTTCCATCGTGATCACCGGGCCATGCTCACCCGCGGCGTGCATTTCCGCGAAGCGCCGCGAGAGGAACCCTATGGCATCGTCGCCGTGTTCGAGGACCTCTACGGCAACGCCTGGGATCTTCTGCAGCCCAAGCTGTAGAAGTTGGAAGCGCGGACAGCTACAGATCCCAACGCAATAAAATCAGGTCTGGAGCGCGCGCAGCCGTGTTTCCAGCGCATCCTTGTTCAGACCGAAGGCGGTGGCGACACGCTCGAGGGCGTCGCGCTCGCGCCGGTACATGCGGCCATCGCTGAGCGAGAGCCGCAGCAAGGCCTCGAACATGCGTTCCATTTCCTCCGATCCACTCGGATACAGAGCGCTGAAACGCTTGATCTCGGACTCGACGTCAAAGCCGGTGGTGAGTCCTGCCTTGAAGGCGTTGACGGCTTTTTCACGGCCGCCGATGGAAAGCTTGAGGTCGTCCATCATCTGTTTGGCAAAATCGGACTCGTAGCTGGTGATCAGGCCGTCGGCCTTGGCCAGAAACCCGAGCAGGCCGAACAAGACTTCCACCTGTACCTCTTCCTCGGTGGACAAGCGGCCACCGAAAATCCCACCGATCATGCCGCCCAATTGTTGCCACATGCTCTTGCCGTCGCCTTCCGTCGTGCCCATAACCATCTCCGAGAGTAAGTGCCCAAGCCGAATCCTGCACCTTTGCGCGGCTTCGGGGAAGGGGTTGCAGCCATGACTGGACGGATTCCTTGGCAGGCAAACCGCTGGACGCACGCCTTCAGGCCGGGGCCATCGCCCCGGAATAAACCGTGACACGTCCGTCCCGGACAAAACCGGCCAGAGTCACGCCGGCATCTTCAGCGATCTGGACGGCAAGCGCGGTCGGCGCGGAGATCGCCGCCACCAGGGCGATCCCCGCTTGCGCGGCCTTGTGCACGACCTCGTAGCTGGCGCGCGAGGTGACCAGCAGGGCGAGGGACACTTGCCCGCCACGCATGAGGCCGCCCACTGCCTTGTCGATGGCGTTATGCCGGCCGACATCCTCGCGCACGATCAGACTACGGTCTGCACACAGGATGGCGGCGGCATGCGTGGCGCCGGTAGCGGCATTGAGTGGCTGCGCAGCCTGCAGCCGTGAAAATGCCGAGCACAGTGCATCGGGGCTGATGCCATGGCTTGGGTGCACGCGGCGAACGGGACGGATCGCCTGCGCCAGTGAATCGCTGCCGCAAAGACCGCAGCCGGTGCGGCCGGTGAGATTGCGGCCACGCTCGGCGACAAGGTCGAAACGCGACTGTTGCAGCCACATCTGGATGGCGATGCCGTCGTGGTTTTCCGTGATATCGACGATGCGCATTTCATCCGGGCTATCGATGACGCCCTCGGTGAGGCTGAAGCCAATGGCGAAATCCTCCAGGTCCGCCGGCGTGGCCATCATCACCACATGCGACCTGCCGTTGTAGACGAGGGCGACCGGCGTTTCCTGCGCCAGCATTTCCTGCTGCTCGCGGTGTTGGCCGTCCTCGATACGAACGGCAGCCACCGGCTGGTCCGGGCTGCGCTTCACGAAATGGTTACCTGCGGCATGGAGCTTTTCATTCAGGGCGATGACGGATCATCAAGAACGACGGCAATCGCCTTCGCACGCCGCAGCAGTACGGGTATTGATTTCGAGGTCGGCGTACCGGCGCGCTCGGCGACGCTGTCCAGCGGCACCAGCACGTTGGTCTCAGGATAGTAGGCGGCCACGCAGCCGGCCGGGATGTCGTACTCGACCAGCAGGAAGCGTTTGGCAATGCGCTCGCCGTCATGCCAGACCGAAACAATATCCACCCAGTCGCCGGCAAAAAAACCGAGGCGCGACAGGTCGACGCGGCTGATGAAACAGACCCGGCGCTCGCCGGACACGCCGCGATAGCGGTCGTTGAAGCCGTAGATGGTGGTGTTGTACTGGTCGTGGCTGCGCACGGTGGTCAGCGTCAGCAGTTCGGGATTTGTCGCCGCATCAACCTCGGGCAGCGCATGGCTGCAGAACAGCGCGCGACCCGCCGGATTCTTCCAGCGCCGCTGCGCTGCAGGATTTTGCAGATGAAAACCGCCGGGATGGCGGACGCGCGCGTTGAAATCTGCAAACCCCTCGACCACCTCGGCAATGCAACTGCGGACACGGTCGTAGTCCTCGACCAGCCATTGCCAGCGCGTCTTCGACTGCGGCAGCGTCGCCATCGCCAGCCGCGCCACGATGGCCGGCTCGCTGAGCAGGTGCGCCGAGGCCGGCGCGTTCATGCCGGTGGACACATGCACCATGCTCATCGAATCCTCGACGGTCACGCCCTGGATGCCGCCAGCCTGCAGATCGATTTCCGTGCGGCCCAGGCAGGGCAGGATCAGCGCCTCGCGGCCATGCACCAGATGCGAGCGGTTGAGCTTGGTACTCACGTGCACGGTCAAAGTGCAGCGGCGCAGCGCCTGTGCTGTGAACCCGGTATCGGGCGTGGCGGCAGCGAAATTGCCGCCCATGGCAAAGAACACCGAACACTCGCCGCGATCCATGGCATCGATGGCACTGACCACATCGTGGCCATGCTTCCTCGGCGGCGAAAAATCGAAGACTGCGCCAAGTCGATCAAGAAACACTTCTGAGGGTTTCTCGTAAATGCCCATCGTGCGGTCGCCCTGCACGTTGGAATGGCCGCGCACCGGGCAGGCGCCGGCGCCGGGCTTGCCGATGTTGCCCTTGAGCAGCAGCAGGTTGACCAGCATCTGGATGGTGGCCACCGCATGCCGGTGCTGGGTGATACCCATGCCCCAGCAGAATATCGTCGCCTTCGAGGTTCGATAGACCTCGGCGGCTTCCTGCATCTGCGTGCGACTCAGACCAGAGGCATGTTCAAGACTGCCCCAATCTTCGGCCAGCAGATCATCACGGAAGCCATCAAAACCTTGGCAATGCTCCACGATGAAGGCCCGGTCGATATCGCCACTTTCCAGCACCGCCTTGGCGATGCCTTTCACTGCCGCAAGGTCACCGCCTATGCGCACGGTGTAGTAATGACTGGCCAGTGTCGTGGCGCTGCCGGTCAGCATGTCCGAAGCGCTCTGTGGATGCGCGAAGCGCTCCAGCCCACGCTCGCGCAGCGGATTGAAGGCGACGATGCGGCAACCGCGACGCGCGGCATCGCGCAGTTCACCGAGCATGCGCGGATGGTTGCTGCCGGGATTCTGGCCGAAGATGAAAATGGCTTCGGCCCGGGTGAAATCGTCCAGCGTCACCGTGCCCTTGCCGACGCCAATCTGCTCGATCATCGCCACGCCGGAAGCTTCGTGGCAGAGGTTGGAGCAGTCCGGCAGGTTATTGGTGCCGAATTCACGCACGAACAGCTGGTACAGGAAGGCGGCTTCGTTGGAGGTGCGGCCCGAGGTGTAGAACAAGGCCTGGTCGGGATTTTCCAGTGCTCGCAGATGGGCGGCGATATTTTCGAAAGCTTCGTCCCAGCTGATAGGCAGGTAGCAATCGCTGGCGGCGTCGTAGCGCATCGGCTCGGTCAATCGGCCCTGTGCTTCGAGGAAGTAATCGTCCTGTCGCGCCAGCGACACAACGGTATTTTGCGCAAAGAACTCCCTCGTCAGTCGCCGCCGCGTGCTCTCCGCCGCCACCGCCTTGACGCCGTTCTCGCAGAATTCGAACGAAGAATGGGCGTTGCGATCCGGCCAGGCGCAGCCCGGACAATCAAAACCTTCCGGCTGGTTGGCTTTGAGCAGGGTCGCAGCGCCTTTCGCCAGCACGCCCTGCTCGCGCAGATGGCTGAACGAACTGGCCAAGGCGTCCCAACCACCAGCCGGGCGAGTATATTTATCGATGATGATCGGCATGGGCCAAGGCTAAAACACCACCGCAGGCAGGGCAAGCTGCAAGAATCCCGCTTGTGCACAGGCCAGCATGTGTATGCGAACAAGTGAAATTATTCGATGTGGGATTCATTTGTACTGACGCAACGGATTCAGCCTCAAGCATTGCAAACGTCACTGGGCACCGTAGGAATTGCTGTTTCACGATCTGCAAGTCAATGGCCACACCTTGGCCCCAACGACATCGGAGTCAGTCATGGCCGTAACAAAGTTTTTTCGCGCCTGTCCGTTGTGCGAAGCCATCTGTGGCCTCGAACTGCGCGCTGACGGCGACTCTCTCACAGCTATTCGTGGCGATGCGCTCGATCCTTTCAGCCGTGGCCATATCTGCCCCAAGGGCAACGCCATCCTCGACCTCGAAAGCGATCCCGACCGGCTACGCACGCCGGTACGACGCGTGGGCAAGGAGTGGCAGGCAATCAGCTGGGATGAAGCCTTCGCCCTGGCCGGTGAAAGACTTGCGGACATCCAGCGCGAGCACGGCCCCGCATCCGTGGCAGCCTACCTTGGCAATCCGAATGTCCATCATTTTGGCCACATCGCCTATCTGCCGGCGCTGCTGAAGCTGCTGCGCACACCAAACCTGTTCAGCGCCTCTTCGGTGGACCAATGGCCGCACCAACTGGTCAGCGCGCTGATGTACGGGCACCAGTTTTTGCTGCCGATTCCCGACATCGACCGCACTGACTACTTCCTGATGCTGGGTGCCAACCCGATGGCCTCGAACGGCAGCCTGATGACCGTTCCCGACGTCGCCAAGCGGATCAAGGCGCTGACCGCGCGCGGCAAACTCGTGGTGCTGGATCCGCGCCGCAGCGAAACCGCCGAGGTCGCCAGCGAGCACCACTTCATTCGGCCCGGCACTGATGCGCTGTTCCTCGTGGCATTCCTGCAATCACTGCTGAAAGCCGGGGCGCCACGGATTGATCGTTATGCGGGCAAGCTCAATGGGCTGGACGATGCACTGGCGGCGATCACTGCCTTCGATACTGGCGAGGTAGAAGCACGCACCGGCATTTCCATGGCCACCATCACGCGACTGGCAGATGAGTTTTGCGCCGCGTCCGGTGCTGTCGCCTATGGCCGCATCGGTGTCAGCACCCAAACTTATGGTTCGCTCTGCCAATACCTGCTGCAGTTGATCAACCTGGTTACCGGCAATCTTGACGGCGAAGGCGGCGCGCTCGCGAATGAGCCTGCCATTCCGGTCACTGGTCCAGGTACGTCACCGGGCCAGCGCGGACGATGGCACAGTCGCGTGCGCGGGCTGCCGGAATTCGCCGGCGAACTGCCAGTTGCCGTCCTCGCCGAGGAAATCCTCACGCCCGGCGCAGGCCAAGTGCGCGCCCTGCTCACCTGCGCCGGCAATCCGGCGCTGTCCACGCCGGACGGCCGCGAGATCGAGCGCGCGCTGGCATCGCTGGATTTTTACGTCGCCATCGACATCTACATCAACGAAAGCACGCGCCACGCCGACCTGATCCTGCCGCCGGCCTCGCCTCTGACCCAGCACCACTACGACCTGATCTTCAATGCTTTCGCCGTGCGCCGCGTGGCCCGGCTGAATTCGCCGATGTTCAAGCGCAGGCACGATGAGCGCGGCGATTGGGAAATTATCAACGGGCTCGGCCACGCTTATGCCCACGCCAGCGGCAAATCGTGGCGGTCGCTGCCAGCGCCCAGGGAAATGATCGCCGCCGGTCTGGTGCGCGGCGATTCCGGATTGACTATCACCGACCTGGAGAATGCCGAACACGGGATCGACATCGGCCCGCTGCGGCCCTCACTGCTGCAGCGGCTGGAAACAGCCAGCGGCTGCATCGAATGTGCGCCCAAGCTGTTGCTGGATGAACTTCAACGCCTCGCCAGTGGATCGACCGCGAAAGAACCGGGCGAACTCCGCCTGATCGGGCGCCGCGACGTCCGCTCGAACAATTCGTGGATGCACAATGCTCAGCGCCTGATCAAGGGCAAGGCACGCCACCAACTGCTGATGCATCCCGACGACATGCGCGCGCGCGGCGTGGCCGATGGCGTGCGTGTGCGGCTGCGTTCGCGTATCGGCGCGCTGGAGACCGAAGTGCAATCCAGCGACAAGATGATGCCGGGCGTCGTCTGCCTGCCGCATGGCTTCGGGCATGGTCGCCCGGACATGCGGATGGCGCGTGCGCAGGCGCTGGTCGGCGAAAGCTACAACGACCTCAGCGATGCCTCGGCGCTGGACCTGCCGTCGGGAAACGCAGCCCTGAACGACCTGCCAGTATGGGTTGAACCGTTGGCGGGCTGAACGGCCTGCGCGCTCGACGCCTCGAACGCGATGCTTCAGTCGGGATGCCGCAACCAGAGTTCGGCATCCCCGAAACCGGCGAACACGCGGCCGTCGATGCCCTGCTCCTGCGCCAGGATGGCACCATGCTCGTGCAGCGGCAGGTCTTTTATGGTGCCGTTGACGTAGGCAATGCGGATGTTCTCGAAACCGAACGCAACGATAGCCTGAACCATGCCGGGCATGTCGCGCTCGCCGTGGAATTCGCCGAGGCGATCAAGCACCAGCAAGCAGCTCGGCCGGCGCTGGCGGCAGGCGTCAGCAATGGCCTGCCAGAACGCCAGAGTGATTTCGAGGCTATCGTTATCGCCGGTGACTTCGGCGTAGAGATAGCCGCGTCTATCCTCCAGCTTCAGCTGGAAGGCGCTGTCGATTGTGTCCAATGGAAAGTCTTTGCCGGGGGGTGTCCAGATACTAGCGACTCGCTTCCGATGCGTCGAGGACGATCATGCCAACGCCAGCAGCACTTTGCCGCGCGCACGCCCGGCAGCTAGATATTCGAAAGCCTCGATACCCTGTTCAAAGGCGAACACGCGGTCGATCTTCGCCTCGATGGCGCCCGACTCCACCAGCGCGGCGACTGCCGCGAGCTGCTCGCCGCTGGATTCGGTGAGGAAGCGGAAATAGCGGACGTTGCGCCGTTTGGCCGCCGCATACACCTTGCGCGACAGCACCCACATGCCCAGTCGAAGCAGCGGGTTGCGGCCGAACTTCGCGGCCATTTCGCGATCCGGCGGACCGGCCACGCTGACCAGCACGCCACCGGCCTTCAGCAGGTCGATACCCTGCAGCACATGCTTGCCGCCCAGCGTGTCGTAGACGATGTCATAGATGGCGCCACGCTCGCGATAGTCTTCGCGGTCGTAGCAGATCACGTCGTCGGCACCGAGTGCCTTGACCCAGGCTTCATTCTTCGCACTGGTGGTCGTATCAACCACCAGTCCGAGATGCTTTGCATACTGGATGGCGAAACTGCCAAGCCCACCAGAGCCGGCGTGGATCAGCACGCGCTGACCGGCCCGGGCTTTTGCCCGATCCAGCAGCGCCTGCACCGTCGTCAATGCAACCAGTGGCAGTGACGCCGATGCCTGCATGTCGGCATTGCGCGGCTTCAGCGCGACGTCGCCTTCGGGCTGCACGGCGAATTCCGCGAACGCGCCCAAGGTGTCACGGCTGGCGCGGACGAATACTTCATCACCGGGTTTGAAATTCTTGACATCGCTGCCGATCGATTCGACCACCCCTGCCGCGTCGAAGCCCAGCGTGACTGGAAAATGCAGCGCGGAGACGCGACGCAGATCACCGCGCAACAGCTTGTAGTCAATCGGATTCAAGCTGGCGGCAACAACCCGGACCAGCACCTCGCCGGCAGCCGGCACAGGTTGAGGCACATCGCGCAGGGACAAGGCCTTGCGTGCCTCACCGTAGCCCATCGCCTGCCATGCGCGCATCTTCAAATCCTCAGTGGTGGTGGCCGCCGGCGCCATGCACGTGGCCGTGCACCACTTCTTCGAGACTGGCATCGCGCACGTCGGTGACCTCAATGGCGAAATTGAGGTTCTGGCCGGCAAGCGGGTGGTTGCCATCAACGGTGACTTCGTCGGCATCGATCTTCGAAATCACCACCGACATCGGGCCCTGCGGCGTCTGCGCCTGGAACTGCATGCCGATTTCGAGCGCCTCGACGCCCTGGAAGGCGATGCGCGGCACGGTCTGGATCATGAAATCGTTGGGCAGACCGTAGCCGTCTTCCGGCGCGACCTTCACCTCGAAGCGGTCACCGACGCTGCGGCCGACCATGGCCTGCTCCAGGCCGGGCACGATGTTGCCGACGCCATGCAGGTAGGTCAGCGGCTGGCCGCCTTCGGAGCTGTCGAGCACTTCGCCCGCATCATTGGTCAGGGTGTAATGGAAGCTGGCGACGGTGCGTTCGGCGATCTGCATCTGGGTTCCTTGGACGTGATGATTCGTGTGTTGCAGATTATGGATTGCCAGCCGCATGCAAGACGTTGCTGCGACCGATTCAGGCATAAAAAACCCCGGCCGTACCCGACCGGGGTTTTTCTTTGGCGGTTAGGCCAAATTACATGGGCTGTACTTCGTCAGCCTGCATGCCCTTCTGACCCTTGACCAGCTTGAAGCTGACCTTCTGGCCTTCTTTCAGGGACTTGAAACCATTGCCCATGATCGAACGGAAGTGCACGAACACGTCATCGCCGCTTTCCGGGGTGATGAAGCCGAAGCCCTTGGCATCGTTGAACCACTTGACAGTACCGATCTGACGATCCGACATTTTGAAACTCCTAGACATAGAAAATAGAACTCGACGCACTTTGTGCGCTCAAGACTGTTTTGCTAGGAGCTGCGAGGTGTAACGATGTAGCGGATCGTTTGGATCTACCGCATCAGGCCACGAATCACGGTGACCCAAGCAAACACAGTGGGCGCAAGATACACGCATTTCGGCACAAATGCCAAATGTCAATGAACGGCCGTTCATAAACCAAAAGCCCGTTCAGGCAATTTTGTGGGGTCGGCTCCCGATACCCGCACAGGGCAGCCGACCGTCGTGTCTGGTGCGACAATAGCCACTTCGGGCCAAACGCCTGCCCTCGCCCGCCCTGATTCTTGCATGTCCGCCGCCTTCATCACTGAAACCGTGCTCGACGTCCGCCACTGGACCGACTCCTATTTCAGCTTCACCATCACCCGGGACGATGGCTTCCGCTTCGAAAACGGGCAGTTCGTGATGATCGGACTGGACGTTCCACAACCCGACGGCTCGACCCGGCCGCTGATGCGCGCCTATTCCATCGCCAGCGCCAACTGGGAAGAGCAGCTCGAATTCTTCAGCATCAAGGTCCCTAACGGCCCCCTGACCTCGCGACTGCAGCACATCCAGCCCGGCGACAGCCTCCTGCTCAGCCGCAAACCCACGGGCACCTTGCTGCTCAACGACTTGCTGCCAGGCAAGACGCTGTATCTGCTCGCCACCGGCACTGGCCTTGCACCGTTTCTGTCCACAATCAAGGACCCGGAAACCTACGAGCGATTTGAACGCGTCGTGCTCACCCATGGCGTGCGGAATGCCAGTGACCTGGCCTATGCCGACTACATTCGCAACGAGTTGCCCCGGCACGAATTCCTCGGCGAGCAGATTTCCGAAAAACTGCTGTATTACCCGGCCGTAAGCCGCGAGCAGCACCCGCACCACGGCCGCTTGACCACGCTGATGGAAACCGGCCGCATGTTTGATGACCTCGGCCTGCCCGGCCTCGATCCCGCGCATGACCGCGCCATGATCTGTGGTAGCCCGCAGATGCTGACCGATTTCCGCCGCATCCTCGATGCCCGCGGCTTGTCAGCTGCACCTCGCATCGGCACGCCGGGGCACTATGTGTTCGAGCGCGCGTTCGTCGAGAAATAGGCCGTAATCCGCTGCCGAGAGGGCGGCTTTCGGGCATAATAACCGCCTTGCAACGCGCTGTTTTTCCATTGTTGCAGCACGCCACCAACGACAACACCTCATCTTCAGGAGCCCACCATGTCCGACTCCTTCGGCACCCGCGACTCGCTCGCCGTCAACGGCAAGACCTACGCCATCCATAGCCTTGCCAAACTCGGCGAGCGCTGCAATCTGGCGCGACTGCCGTATTCGATGAAGATCCTGTTGGAAAACCTGCTGCGCTGCGAAGACGGCGTCTCGGTAACGAAGGAATCCATCGAGGCCGTGGCCAACTGGGACGCGGGCAAGGAGCCGGACACCGAAATCGCCTTCATGCCAGCGCGCGTGGTGCTGCAGGACTTCACCGGCGTGCCCTGCGTGGTTGATCTTGCGGCCATGCGCGATGCCGTAGTCAAGCTGGGAGGCTCGGCCAGCAACATCAACCCGCTGATTCCCTCCGAGTTGGTAATCGACCACTCGGTGCAGGTCGACTCCTACGGCAAGCCCGAATCGCTCGACCTCAACGGCCAGATCGAATTCGCCCGCAACGGCGAACGCTACAGTTTCCTGCGCTGGGGCCAGAAAGCCTTCGACAACTTCAAAGTGGTGCCACCGAACACAGGCATCGTCCACCAAGTGAACCTGGAAAACCTCGCCCGCGTGGTGGTGGTGCGCGAGATTGACGGCGTCCTGCACGCCTTCCCGGACACCGTGTTCGGTACCGACTCGCATACCACCATGATCAACGGCCTCGGCGTGCTCGGCTGGGGCGTCGGCGGCATTGAAGCGGAAGCGGCAATGCTGGGCCAGCCAAGCTCGATGCTGATCCCGCAGGTGGTCGGCTTCAAGCTGACCGGCAAGCTGCCCGAAGGCGCGACCGCCACCGACTTGGTGCTGACTGTCACCCAGATGCTGCGCAGCCTCGGCGTGGTCGGCAAGTTCGTCGAGTTCTTCGGTGACGGCCTGAACCACCTGCCGCTGGCCGACCGCGCCACCATCGCCAACATGGCGCCCGAATATGGCGCCACCTGCGGCATCTTCCCGATCGATGACGAAGCGCTGAACTACCTGCGCCTGTCTGGCCGTCCCGAGGACCTGATCACCCTGGTCGAGGCCTACGCAAAAGCCCAGGGCCTGTGGCGCACCGATGCCGAAGCCGACTACAGCGCCACCCTGAGTCTCGACATGGCGGAGGTGAAGCCTTCGCTCGCTGGTCCGAAGCGTCCACAGGACCGCGTGCTGCTCACCGACATGAAGGCCAACTTCAACAGCAACCTCGGCGGTTTTGTCGCCAACCGCAAGTCAAGGCAGGGCGCGGTTGAACGTTTTGATTCAGAAGGCGGCGACCAGCCGCAGGCCGAGCATCTCGCGGCCACGCCCAAGGTGAAGATCCGCATCCGGGATCAGGATGCCGAACTCGGCGATGGCTCGGTGGTCATCGCCGCTATCACCTCCTGCACCAACACCTCCAATCCCGCGGTGATGCTGGCCGCCGGCCTGCTGGCGCGCAACGCGGTGGCCAAGGGACTGAAAGCCGCGCCTTGGGTGAAGACCTCGATCGGCCCGGGATCGCGGGTGGTCACCGACTATCTCAAGAAAGCCGGCGTACTGGATGACCTCGAAAAGCTCGGCTTCTACGTTGTCGGGTACGGCTGCACTACCTGCATCGGCAATTCCGGCCCGCTGCCGGACGAGGTGTCCAAGGGCATCGCCGACCACGACCTGGTGGTCGCCTCGGTGCTGTCGGGCAACCGCAACTTCGAAGGCCGCGTGCACTCCGAGGTGAAGATGAACTATCTCGCCTCACCGCCGCTGGTCGTGGCCTATGCACTGGCCGGCACGGTGGATATCGACCTGTCGCAGGACGCGCTGGGCACCGGCAGCGATGGCCAACCGGTCTATCTCAAGGACATCTGGCCTAGCAACCAGGAAATCAGCGACTTCATCATCCGTACCGTTGGCCCGGAAATGTTCACCAAGAACTACGCCGACGTGTTCAAGGGCGATTCGCGCTGGAACCAGATCGCTTCGCCGGAAGGCGAGAGCTTTGCCTGGGATGAGGCGTCCACCTATATCAAGAACCCGCCCTACTTCGACGGCATGTCGATGGCGGTCGGCACCATCGACGACATCCACGGCGCGCGCGTGCTCGGCCTGTTCGGCGACTCCATCACCACCGACCACATCTCCCCGGCCGGCAACATCAAGGCCAGCTCGCCGGCAGGCAAATTCCTGCAGTCGCGCGGCGTCGCCCCGGTCGATTTCAACAGCTACGGTTCGCGCCGCGGCAACGATGACGTGATGGTGCGCGGCACCTTCGCCAACATCCGCATCAAGAACCTGATGCTGGGTGGTGAGGAAGGCGGCAATACTTTGCATTACGCTGCTGATGGAAGTGGGGATGGCGAAAAACTGGCGATTTACGATGCCTCGTTGAAGTACAAGGCCGAGGGCGTACCGCTGGTGGTGTTCGCCGGCAAGGAATACGGCACCGGTTCGTCGCGCGACTGGGCGGCCAAGGGCACCATGCTGCTGGGTGTGAAGGCGGTCGTGGCCGAGAGCTTTGAGCGTATCCACCGTTCCAATCTGGTTGGCATGGGCGTGTTGCCCTGCCAATTCATGGAAGGCCAGAACGCTCAGACGCTGGGGCTCAAGGGCGACGAGATTTTCGATTTCACCGGCCTGGATGATGGCAACGCCAAACAGGCCAACGTGGTCGCCATGCGGCCGGACGGCAGCGAGCTGCACTTCACCGTTCAGGTGCTGCTGCTGACGCCCAAAGAAGTGGAGTACTTCAGGCACGGCGGTATCTTGCATTACGTGCTGCGGCAGTTGGCTTTGAAGAAAGCCGCTTGAGCAGCGACTATTGAGCCTGAAAAAAAAAGCGGCTTCGGCCGCTTTTTCATGCCTGTGGCAGTGGAAGGGCCTTCAGGCCCGACACCGGATGCGAGGAAAGCGTCGGTCCTGAATGTCTGTGGCTAAAGCTTCGGCTGCCAGCGTGCACTGACCAGCTTCCAGTCGCCATTTTCCATGCGCCAGCCGGTCTCCACCTGATAAACCTGCACACGCTCCGGCATCCAACCCGCGCCGCCGCTGGCGGCGGCGGTGAAGGCCACGGTGGCGCGTTCGCCATAGAGCTTCACATCCATCGGGCCCAACTGCAGACCGAGCTGCTGGTTGCGCAAGTTGATCGCGGTGACGTAGCGCCGGAACGTCTGTCTGTCCATGCCATCGGATCCGGCGAAATCCTCGGCGATCGGGTCGAACAAGGCATCGACCTTGTGTTCTTCCGCCGCGGCTTGCATCTGCGCGATGGTGTTGCGCAGGGCCTGCTCGGGAGGCTGTCTGCTGCAGCCGGCAAGCAAGCCGGCCATGCTGATGAGGAGCAGCACGAATACAGATAAGGATCGCCGCGGCGTCGGCTTGCCAGCGTTTGGAGCGTATGCTCCAATCGGTTCGACAACAGCATGCGGTCCCGTATTGGCGACCGGAAACCCTACAGCTTGCGGCAAGAGGAAAACAGGCATGAGCATCGAGCGCCCCTGGTTGGCCAGCTATCCGGCGGACGTGCCGGCACAAATCAATGTAGACGAGTTTCCTTCGATCGTCTCGGTGCTCAATTCGGCCTGCAGCCGTTTCAGCTCGAATCCCGCCTTCTGCAACCTCGGCAAAACTCTCAGCTACGGCGAGATAGACCGGCTCAGTGCCCAGTTTGCCAACTATCTGTTGAACGAACTAAAGCTCAAGAAGGGCGACCGCGTCGCCTTGATGATGCCTAATATCCTGCAATACCCGGTAGCCATATTCGGCGTGCTGCGCGCCGGCCTGACGGTGGTCAACACCAACCCGATGTATACCGCCCGCGAACTCAAGCACCAGCTCATCGATTCCGGCGCCAGCGCCATCGTGGTGATGGAGATGTTTGCCAACACGGTGGCGGAAGTGCTCGCCGAAACCCAGATCAAGCAGGTTATCACTACCGGCATCGGCGACCTGCTCGGCTTTCCCAAGGGGCCCATCGTCAACTTCATGCTCAAGCATGTGAAGAAGGTGATTCCCGACTACCACCTGCCTGGTGCAATTTCATTCAACCAGGCGCTCTCACTGGGTGCCGGCAAGACGCTGCCGTCGATCGACATACGCTCAGGCGACATCGCCTTCCTGCAATACACCGGCGGCACCACCGGCGTGGCCAAGGGCGCGATGCTTACCCACCGCAACCTCGTGGCCAACATGCAGCAGGCGTCTGCCTGGATCGGCAAAAACGTCAAGGAAGGCAAGGAAGTCATCATCACCGCGCTGCCGCTGTACCACATCTTCGCGCTGACCTCGAACTGCCTGGTGTTCATGAAATTTGGCGGTTTGAACTACCTGATCACCAACCCGCGCGACATGGCCGGCTTCGTCAAGGAAATCAAGCACAGCAAGATGACCGCCATCACTGGCGTCAACACCCTGTTCAACGGGCTGCTGAACACGCCTGGTTTCGACCAGGTGGATTTCTCCCACCTGCACCTGACCCTGGGTGGCGGCATGGCCGTGCAGCGCGCGGTGGCCGAACGCTGGAAAAAAGTCACCGGCGTGACACTCATCGAAGCCTACGGGCTGACCGAAACTTCACCCGCCTGCTGCATGAATCCGATGGGCTTGGCCGATTTCAATGGTGCCATAGGCCTGCCCGTTTCCTCCACCGACTGCTGCCTGAAAGACGAGGAAGGCAAGATGGTCGCGCAGGGAGAGATCGGCGAGCTTTGCGTGAAGGGCCCACAGGTCATGCTTGGTTATTGGCAACGCCCCGAGGAAACCGCCAACGTGATCGACGCCGAGGGCTGGCTGCACACCGGCGACATGGCCAAGATGGACGAAGCTGGCTTTTTCACCATCGTGGACCGCAAGAAGGACATGATTCTGGTCTCGGGCTTCAACGTTTATCCCAACGAGATCGAGGACGTGATCGCCCTGATGCCAGAAGTGCTGGAAGTGGCCGCCGTCGGCGTGCCTGACGAAAAGTCCGGCGAAGCGGTGAAGGTGGTCATCGTCAAGAAAGATCCCACGCTTACCGCCGAGCAGGTCAAGGCCTTCTGCAAGATCAGCCTGACCGGCTACAAGCTGCCGCGCTACGTCGAATTCCGTGCCGAGTTGCCCAAGACCAATGTCGGCAAGATCCTCCGGCGCGAATTGCGCGAAGCGCCCAAGGCCTGACTGCGCATTCATGCTCATCCACATGGAAAAGGCCGCTCACGCGGCCTTTTCCATATCTGAAACGCGCCCGATGGCTCAGGCTTCCGGTCGCATGTAAGGGAACAGCAGCACGTCGCGGATCGAGGCTGAATCAGTCAGCAGCATGACCAGGCGGTCGATGCCGATGCCCAAGCCGCCGGTCGGCGGCAGGCCGATTTCCAAGGCGCGAATGTAGTCGGCGTCGAAATGCATGGCCTCATCGTCACCGCCGTCCTTCTGTTCGACCTGGGCCTGGAAACGCGCCGTCTGGTCCTCGGCGTCGTTGAGCTCGGAAAACCCGTTGGCGATTTCCCTGCCGCCAACAAACAGCTCGAAACGGTCGGTTAACTGCGGATCAAGATCATTGGCCCGCGCCAGCGGGCTGACCTCGACTGGATGATCGGTTATGAAGGTCGGCTGGATCAAAGTGTGTTCGACTGTTTTCTCGAAGATTTCCAGCAGCAGCTTGCCCCAACCGTAGCCGTTCTTGATGTGGATCTTGAGCCGGTTGCAGTGCCCACGCATGGCCTCGAGGTCGCGCAACTCCTCGCGCCTGATTTCAGGATTGTGCTCGAGCACGGCATCAATCATCGACCAGCGCCGGAAAGCCGGACCCAGATCGATCGCATTGCCCTCCCACTGCAGCGCCGCCGTGCCCAACACCGATTGCGCGACATCGCGGATCACACCTTCGGTCAGGTCCATGATCTCGGTGTAGGTGGCGTAGGCCTCGTACAACTCCAGCATGGTGAATTCGGGGTTGTGCCGGGTCGACACGCCCTCGTTGCGGAAATTGCGGTTGATCTCGTAGATGCGCTCCAGCCCGCCAACGGTGAGCCGCTTGAGATAAAGCTCGGGTGCGACGCGAAGGTAGAGGTCGAGGTCCAGCGCATTGTGATGGGTCATGAACGGCTTGGCCGTGGCGCCACCGGGGATGTAATGCATCATCGGCGTTTCCACTTCCAGGAAGCGCCGCGCGTCGAGCCAGCCGCGCATCGCAGAAACAATCTTCGAGCGCTTGATGAAAACCTCGCGCGCCTCCGGGTTAACGATCAAATCGACATAGCGCTGGCGGTAGCGCTGCTCGACATCGGACAGGCCGTGGAACTTGTCCGGCAGCGGCCGCAGCGACTTGGTCAGCAGCCTCAGCGTGCCGACCTTGACCGATAGCTCGCCGGTGCGGGTGCGGGTCAGCGTACCGGCGACACCGATGATGTCGCCTATGTCCCAGTGTTTGAACGCGTCGTAACTCTCGCCAAGATCATTCGCGGTCAAATACAGCTGGATGCGCCCGCTCATGTCCTGAATCTGCACGAAGCTGGCCTTGCCCATCACCCGCTTGAGCAGCATGCGGCCGGCGATCTGCACCTGGCGGCCCAGGCTTTCAAGCGCTTCCGCCGTCCAGCGCTCCTTGTCGGCGAATTCCGCCTGCAGGTCCTCGGCGAAATCGGCGCGCTTGAAGTCGTTCGGAAAGGCAATGCCCTGCTCGCGAATGGCCTTGAGCTTGGCGCGACGCTCGGTGATCAACTGGTTTTCGTCGATGTGTGTATCAGTCATTGGAATGCCGGCAATTGAACGGGTAGGAGCGATGGAAATCGCGAAGGTGTTGCCGAGGTCGCGATTTCCATCGCTACTGCGACATCGTCAGGCCGCGTCGGAGCGTTTTGAACCAGCCTCAAGTCCTGACTTCAGGCTGGCCTCGATGAATTCCTCGATATCGCCGTCCAGCACTTTTTGCGTGTCGGTGCGCTCGATGCCGGTACGCAGGTCCTTGATCCTGCTTTGGTCCAAGACGTAGTTGCGGATCTGGCTACCCCAGCCGATGTCGGACTTGGTCGCTTCCAGCGCGCTCTTCTCGGCGTTGCGCTTGAGCACTTCCAACTCGTAGAGCTTGGCCTTGAGCATCTTCATCGCGGTATCGCGGTTCTGGTGTTGGCTGCGGCCAGTCTGACAGGCGGCCACGGTATTGGTGGGGATGTGGGTGATGCGCACTGCCGACTCGGTCTTGTTGACGTGCTGGCCACCGGCGCCGGAGGAACGGTAAACGTCGGTGCGCAGATCGGCCGGATTGATGTCGATCTCGATGTTGTCATCGACCTCGGGGCTGACAAACACCGATGTGAAGGACGTGTGCCGACGGTTGTCGGAATCGAACGGCGACTTGCGCACCAGCCGATGCACGCCTATCTCGGTCTTCAGCCAACCATAGGCGTATTCACCTTCCACTCGGAACGTGGCGCTCTTGATGCCGGCCACGTCGCCACCGCTGACTTCCTGCAGTTCAGCCTTCCAGCCGCGCTGCTCGCAGAAGCGCAGGTACATGCGCAGCAGCATTTCCGCCCAGTCCTGCGCCTCGGTGCCGCCGGCGCCGGCCTGCACGTCGACGAAGCAGTTGGCAGGATCCATTTCGCCGGAGAACATGCGCTGGAATTCCAGTTTCTCGACGCGACCGGCAATCAGGCCAACGTCGGAGATGACCGCTTGCGCCGTGCCTTCGTCGTTCTCCATTTCGGCCAGCTCCAGCAAGTCGCCGGCCTCGCCGAGGCCATCGGAATTGATGCGGATGCCGTTGACGACTTTTTCCAGCATGGAGCGCTCTTTGCCCAGCGCCTGCGCGCGTTCGGGCTCGTTCCATATCGCGGGATTTTCCAGCTCGCGGCCGACTTCTTCGAGCCGCTCTACCTTGGCGTCGAAGTCAAAGATACCCCCTGAGCGAATCCAGCCGACCCTTGAGGTCGGCGATGCGCTGGCGGACAGGACTGAGTTCCATGTGTTCGCAGTGATCAAAAAAGAGGCGCAATGATATCAGCTGTACGCCGCACAGGCCGGGCACCGGGCAAGCTGAGCGGCAAGCCCAGGGCCGCAAAAAAGCCGGGCTTGCCCAGCCGAACGGAGTCACCGCTTAAGCGGGCGCCCAGTGCCTGACCAGTAACTGGACATCGCGGCGATCACGGTAGTCATCGAGGTCGAGCTGGTAGAGGGCATGGATGCGTCCGGGCGGCGCATCACCGGTCCAACCGCCGAAATGGATGGCGGAAATCGCCGCAACGCCGTCCTCCGGCACCAGGTCAAACTTCAGGTGGCGCTCGCCCAATACGCGCCACTGTTTGACCATGAAAAAATTGTCGAACAGCGGCTCGGGAAAGCCCTGGCCCCAGGGGCCGGCCGTGCGCAGGGCTTCAGCCAAGGAACGGTTGAACTCACTGGGCAGAAGCGGCCCGTCGCTGAGCAGTTCCGCACGCAGCAACTCCGGGGCAATCATGCGTTGGGCCATGTCGGAAAACGCCTGCCGGAATTGTTCGAGATTTGCAGCCTGCAGGCTCAGGCCCGCCGCCATGGCATGGCCACCAAAGCGTTCGATCAATCGCGGATGCGCGGCATCGATATTGGCCAGAGCATCGCGGATATGGAAGCCAGGGATGGAACGGCCGGAACCACGCAGCAGCTGGCTCGCAGGTTCGGCAGGTGCGAAGGCCATGACTGGCCGATGCAGGCGCTCCTTCATGCGCGAAGCAACCAGTCCGACGATACCGGGATGCCAGGCCTCGTCGTAAAAACACAGGCCCGCCGGCAATTGCGCCTCGCTCGCCGGCAGGTGCCGCAACAGCACTTCCGCTTCATCAACCATTTGCTGCTGCAAACCGCGCCGTTCGGCGTTGATGCCGTCAAGGATTTCGGCCAGTTCGCGTGCCCGCCGGTGATCGTCGGTGAGCAGGCATTCGATGCCCAGCGCCATGTCTTCCAGTCGACCGGCGGCATTCAGGCGCGGGCCAATGGCGAAGCCGATGTCGTTGGCGACCAGCTTGTCCACTGTACGACCGGAAACTTCCGCGAGCGCGTGAACGCCGGCCTGGCCTCGCCCCTGGCGCATGCGCTTGAGGCCTGCCGACACCAGCAGGCGATTGTTGTAGTCCAGCGGCACCAGGTCAGCGACGGTGCCGATGGCCACCAGATCGAGCAGCGTCGCGAGATCCGGCTCATCGCCGACAAACGCGCCAGACTCACGCAGTCGCCGACGTAGCGCCAGCAGCAGGTAAAACATCACGCCGACGCCGGCTAGCGCCTTGCTCGGAAAGCCATCGTCGATCAGGTTCGGATTGACGATGACATCGGCCGCCGGCAATTCCGCCCCGGGCAGATGATGATCGGTGACCAATACCTTCCAGCCCCTGGCCTTCGCCGCCGCAATCCCTGCATGGCAGGCAATACCATTGTCCACTGTGACCAACAGGTCGGGTTTCAACCCGACAATTTCCCCCACCAGCGCCACCGACAACCCATAGCCATGGGTAATCCGATGCGGTACCTGATAGCTGACCCGCTGCGCGCCCAGCATGCGCAGCCCGCGCACGGCCACCGCCGTGCCGGTCGCACCGTCGCAATCAAAATCACCGACGATGACGATGTGCCAGTCCTCGCGGATGGCCTGCGCCAGCAGCTGCGTCGCAGCGTCAAGATGGCCAAGCGCATCCGGCGGCAGCAATCGCGCCAGCTTGAGTTCGGCCTGTTCAGGCGACATGATTCCACGCGCCCAATACACCCGCGCCAGCACCGGATGAATGTGTTCCGGCCATTCGCCGGCATGCCCGGACGGGCGACGCGTTATCGACGGTGACCCGTTCATGCCAACGATTTCAGCGGTCGGCGCCAGAACCGCCAGCGCTGGCCCGCAGCGATGCGCCAGCGGCTTCCATCGGCAAAATCGAGAATGAAAGTAGCTCCGGCCTTGGCCATGGCGGCTTGCACGGCAGGCCATTGCCGTTCGCTGCGAAAATCCAGCAGCTGCAGTCCCGCGGATTTTTCTTCGCCAGTGCCATCTACCAGCGCGGCCAGCGAACGAAGCTCGAAATCATCCGTCTCAATCTGGCGAACCGCACTGCGCACCACGGTAGGCAAGGCGCCGGCGCCCCAGAACCAGAGCGAATTCACCGGCAGCAGGCCACGGGCAATGCGGCTGGCGTTCAATGGATGGTTGTGCAGCAGCACCTGCGCCTCATTGAGCAAGGCGCGCCAGCGTCGGCCCTCGGGGCCCTCCGGCAGGTGCTTGAGTAGGTCTTCACCGAGGCTGTCGGCGGGTGCGGAAAATGTTGGCAATTTAGCCTCACGGGGCAACTGCAGGTACCAACGCTCCGGCGCCGGGCTGGAGATCGGGAATCCAGCATCGCCAAACACCGGCATCAGCATCTCGACCAGCGACTTCGCCTCGATTGCGGTCAGCTGCAGGTTGCCCCAAGCCAGCAGCCGCGCTCCGCCCATGTCCGGGCGCACATGGACCGGATCAGCGCGCAGCCAGGCGTGCTGCAGGACATCGCCGCATTCAAACTGGCGGGTGATCGCGGCCATCGGCCAGCCGCGTGGGAGCACGTCGAAATAGCGGAGAAGTTGCTCGCGTTCGCCTGCTGGCACAGCATCCAAGTGATCCGCGCGACCCAAATGTGCAGCCACATCACCAGACAGCAGCTGCCCTGCGAAACGCCGGCGCTCCGGCAACAGGAAGACCGTCTCGGTGGTCGCCTTGGGCATACCCGCGTTCAACCGATGTATCGCACCGCAATGATGTCGTAGTCGCGCTTGCCGCCGGGTGCATCGATGGTGATCGCGTCACCTTCGTGCTTGCCGATCATGGCGCGGGCGATAGGCGAGGAAATGGAGATCAGCCCCGCCTTGATGTCCGATTCCAGGTCGCCCACGATCTGGTAACGCACCTCGGCACCGGTATCGGCATCGGCCAGTTCGACGGTGGCACCAAAGACAACGCGGCTGCCGGCATTGAGCGTGGCCACGTCGATCAGCTGGCTATGCGAGAGGACGTATTCGAGTTCCTGGATTCGACCCTCGATGAAACCCTGCTGCTCGCGGGCGGCGTGATATTCGGCGTTTTCCTTCAGGTCGCCGTGGGCGCGGGCCTCGGCGATGGCGTTGATGACCGCCGGCCGCTTGACCGACTTGAGGTTCTCGAGCTCGTCGCGCAGCCGCCGCGCGCCTTGGGTAGTGAGTGGAGCGATGCTCATCCGTGCAGTTCCTTGTGCAATTCCTGCAGCGACCAGACGCGGGGATGATCGCGGCTGTCGATGGACTGGATCAGCGCACGCGCGCCGGGGACCGTGGTCGAATACGTTACCCGATGCTGCAGCGCTTCGCGACGGATCGAGAACGAATCGGCGGTTGCCTGCTTGCCCTCGGTGGTGTTGACGATATAGACGATCTCGCCGTTTTTGATCAGGTCGACAATGTGCGGCCGACCCTCAATGACCTTGTTGATGCGCTCGCACACAACGCCGTGGGCTTCCAAGTGGCGGGCCGTACCGTGGGTCGCGACCAAGCTGAAGCCGCGTTCAATCAACATGCGCGCCACGTCGAGCACGCGCGGCTTGTCGCCTTCGCGCACAGAAATAAATACCTTGCCAGGCGGCATGGGCGCGCGGATGCTGGCGGCTTCCTCGGCACGGCCAAAGGCATCGGCGAAGGTGCGGCCCACGCCCATGACCTCACCGGTGGAGCGCATTTCCGGGCCGAGGATGGGATCGACGTTCTGGAACTTGGCAAAGGGAAAAATCGCTTCCTTCACCGAGTAATACTCCGGGACGATTTCGCGCGTGGCGCCCTGGCTTGCCAGCGATTGCCCGGCCATGCAGCGAGCGGAAATCTTCGCCAGCGGGACACCGATCGCCTTGGAAACGAAGGGCACGGTGCGCGAAGCGCGCGGGTTCACTTCCAGCACGAAGATGGTCTCGATGCCGTGCTCATCGGTCTGGATGGCAAACTGTGTGTTCATCAGGCCGATGACCTTGAGTTCCCGCGCCATCCGCGTCACCTGCTCGCGCAGGCGATCCTGGGTGTCGGCACTGAGCGTGTATGGCGGCAGCGAGCAGGAGGAATCTCCGGAATGCACGCCGGCCTCCTCGATGTGCTCCATGATGCCGCCGATCAGCACGTTGCCTTCGGCGTCGGCGATGATGTCCACGTCCACTTCCACGGCATTGTCAAGAAAGCGGTCGAGCAGCACCGGCGAATCGTTCGATACCTTCACCGCTTCGCGGATGTAGCGCGACAGGTCGGCGTCGGAATACACCACTTCCATCGCGCGGCCACCGAGCACGTAACTCGGGCGCACCACCAGCGGGTAGCCAATCTCGTTGGCCAGAGCGATGGCCTGCTCGGCGTTGCGCGCGGTGCGGTTGGGCGGCTGCAGCAGGCCGAGTTTTTCCACCATCTTCTGGAAGCGCTCGCGGTCTTCGGCGAGATCAATGGAATCGGGCGAGGTGCCGATGATCGGCACACCGGCCGCCTCCAGCGCCCGCGACAGCTTCAGCGGCGTCTGGCCTCCGTACTGCACGATCACGCCCAGCGGTTTTTCCACGTCGACGATCTCGAGCACGTCCTCCAGTGTCAGCGGCTCGAAGTACAAACGATCCGAAGTATCGTAATCGGTCGATACGGTTTCCGGGTTGCAGTTGACCATGATGGTCTCGTAGCCATCCTCACGAAGCGCCAGCGCTGCGTGCACGCAGCAGTAGTCGAACTCGATGCCTTGGCCGATGCGGTTGGGGCCGCCGCCAAGCACCATGATCTTCTTGCGGTCGGTCGGCGCCGCCTCGCATTCGTCCTCATAGGTCGAATACAGGTAGGCGGTGTCGGTGGCGAATTCGGCGGCGCAGGAATCCACGCGCTTGTACACCGGGCGAACGTTGAAGGCACGGCGCAGGGCGCGGATCGCGGTCTCGTCGGTGCTGCAGAGTTGCGCGAGCCGGGCATCGGAAAAACCCTTGCGCTTGAGCGAGCGCAGGCGCTTGCCATCGAGCGCGGCGAGGCCTTGGGCGTGCACGTCGGTTTCCAGCGCAACCAGTTCCTCGATCTGGTCGAGGAACCAATGGTCGATGAAGCTGAGCTTGTACACATCCTCAACGCTCAGGCCAGCACGGAAAGCTTCGGCGACCTGGAACAGGCGCTCGGGGCCGGGCTCCTTGAGGTCGCGCTTGATGCGCAGCAGGCCGTCTTCACCCTGCCCCGCATCACCGGTCGGGTCGAGGCCAACCTTGCCGATTTCCAGGCCACGCAGTGCCTTCTGCAGCGATTCCTGGAAAGTGCGGCCCATGGCCATCACCTCGCCCACCGACTTCATCTGCGTGGTGAGGCGGGCATCGGCTGCCGGAAATTTCTCGAAGGCGAAACGCGGGATCTTGGTCACCACGTAATCGATGGTCGGCTCGAAGCTCGCCGGCGTGGCACCACCGGTGATCTCGTTGCGCAGTTCGTCCAGCGTATAGCCTACGGCCAGTTTCGCCGCGACTTTTGCAATCGGGAAGCCGGTGGCCTTGGACGCCAGCGCCGAGGAGCGCGACACGCGCGGGTTCATCTCGATCACCACCACACGCCCGTCCTGGGCATTGATGCCGAACTGCACGTTGGAGCCACCGGTATCGACGCCAATCTTGCGCAGCACGGCGATAGAGGCATCGCGAAGGCGCTGGTATTCCTTGTCGGTGAGCGTCTGCGCCGGCGCAACGGTGATCGAGTCGCCGGTATGCACGCCCATCGGGTCGAGATTCTCGATCGAGCAGACGATGATGCAGTTGTCCGCGCTGTCGCGGACCACCTCCATCTCGAATTCCTTCCAGCCCAGGACCGACTCTTCGACCAGCACCTCGCCGGTGGGTGAAAGTTCCAGGCCGCGCTTGACGATCTCGATCAATTCCTCGCGGTTGTAGGCGATGCCGCCACCACTGCCGCCGAGGGTGAAACTGGGGCGAATGATGGTCGGGTAGCCGACCCGGGTCTGGATATCGATGGCCTGTTCCAGCGAACGCGCGACCTCGGCACTGGGGCATTCGAGACCAATTTCCTTCATTGCCACGCGGAACAGCTCGCGATCCTCGGCCATGCGGATGGCCTCGGGCGAAGCTCCGATCAGCTCGACGCCGTATTTCGCCAGCACGCCGTGGTCGGCGAGATCCAACGCGCAATTGAGCGCCGTCTGTCCACCCATGGTCGGCAGCAGCGCGTCGGGTTTTTCCTTGGCGATGATGCGCTCGACCGTGGCCGGGTTGATTGGCTCGATGTAGACGGCATCGGCCATGTCCGGATCGGTCATGATCGTCGCCGGATTCGAGTTCACCAGGATCACCCGGTAACCCTCATCGCGCAGCGCCTTGCAGGCCTGGGCGCCGGAATAATCGAACTCACAGGCCTGGCCGATGACGATGGGGCCGGCGCCGATGATGAGGATGGATTTGATGTCAGTGCGCTTGGGCATTGGCTTTGCAGTCCGGAATAGTCAGTGGAAATCCGGTGCGACCGGCGTGAACCTGCCCGCTGTCGACGGATCCTGACAGGGATCCGTCGACGCAGGTGCATGACTCAATGCGCGATCGCTGCCGTCGCCGGCTTGTCGCCAATATGCTTGTCGAGGAAGGCTTCCATCGCCGTGTAGAGGTCCACCT
>Ga0163144_10001455_pt1 | contig 55969 bp, 53 predicted proteins | sample OliLak19BULKMAT1_FD_123175 | JGI IMG/M metagenome (GOLD analysis project Ga0163144, IMG submission 123175) | Freshwater microbial mat bacterial communities from Lake Vanda, McMurdo Dry Valleys, Antarctica - Oligotrophic Lake LV.19.BULKMAT1 | ecosystem: Environmental > Aquatic > Freshwater >... | reverse complement strand
CTGACCTATAGGAAAGCGCTGCAACGCAACATCGAATTCACTTAAGGGAAAGCAGCGTCCATGCTATTCAGAAACGGCCATGCGCGACGCCACAGCGGCTCAAGCTTCAGACACGCGCCGCACCTTGCCTGATCGATCCGGCTGCATGCCGGTGTGCCCGGGTAAATGTGCAGGACTTATGATCCTACGCCCTCCTGACGACACGAGCGCATGGCACCCCGGGGACCCGGATTTTCGCGCGAACGAAAGGTTCCCTGCGTCTCCACCGGATGGGTAAATCCATGGCAATCAAGCGTTAACGCCTGTGTGCGAACTTGGCACAGTCCAGAGGACGGGGTCCAGCGCAGTATGCCTCTCAAACTCTCCCTCAAGCCCGGTGAAACCTTCGTGGTGAACGGCGCGGTCGTGCGTAACGGTGACCGGCGCGGTGTGCTCCTCCTGGAAACGCAGGCGCGCGTGTTGCGCGAGAAGGACATTCTCAATCCTTCCGACGCCGCGACCCCCGCCGGGCGCGCCTATTTTGCCGTGATGCAGATGTACCTGCTCGGCGAGGTCGACGGGCCGCTTTACACCCAGACCGCCGACGCACTCGCAGGCCTGCTGGCCGAAATGCCCGACGCGCATGACGATGTGCTGCAGATCTCTGCGGATGTGGTGGCGGGCGACCTCTACCGCGCGCTCAGCCGTTGCCGGAAACTGATGCCACCCTCTGCTGTAGCGGAGGAAGCGTAATGGCCGAAGGCAATACACTGCGCTCGCCCCTGTCGCTGAACCTGCCGCCGGCCGTGAATGTCGACGAGGCGATCCGGCTGATCGAGGCGGGTAAGGGCGAGGGCCTGCGCGTGGACCTGGGCGGCGGGCGCTTTGCTTCGGCCGACACGCCGCGCGGCACCGACGGCCTGCTGCAACGCCTGCGCGGCCACAAGATGCTGACCGCCCTGTCACAGGATGGCGGCGACCTGTCGCGGCTGAAACCGCCGGCCACGGAAATCACAGTGGCCCCGGCTGTGCGGGAAATACTGGACGCCGCGATGCGGAAGCCTTAGGGCGCCGCGCCATGACCCCAGAACTGATCTCCCTCTTCACGGCAGCTTTTGTCACATTCTTCGTGCTGATCGATGCGCCGGGCGTCGCGCCGATCTTTGCGACGCTGACGGCCGGCACGCCGCCTGCGCACCGCCGGAAGATGGCGTACAAGTCGGTGTTCGTCGCCTCGCTGATCATGCTGTTCTTTGCGTTTGGCGGCGCCTGGCTTCTGAACGCCATGCACATCTCGCTGGATGCGTTCCGTATGGCGGGCGGCGCGCTCCTGTTCCTGATCGCGCTCGACATGGTGTTCGAGAAGCGCACCGAGCGGCGCGAAACCCGCGCCGAAGAAGTGCTGGAAGAGCACAAGAATGATCCGGAGCCAGACGATATTTCGGTGTTCCCGATGGGCATTCCGATGATCGCCGGGCCGGGCTCGATTGCCACCGCGATGTTCTACATGTCCGAAGCCGCCGACTGGAAGTCGCAAGGCGTGGTGCTGGCCGCCATCGGCCTCAACCTCGTGATCACGCTGGTGATTTTCCTGTTGGCGGGGCCTATCGTGCGTCTGATCGGGGCGAGTGTGGCCGGGGCGCTGACCCGCATCCTCGGCGTGATCCTTGCGGCCCTGTCGGCGCAGCTGCTGATCGACGGCATACGGGGCGCCTTCAACCTCGGTTGAACGCCCTCAGATCCCTTGCGGCTGGGCTTTCGGCGGGGGTTTGCGGAAGTAGATCCGGAACGTCGACAGCGCGACCCAGAAGAGCAGTAGCCCCGCCGCCGTCAGGCTCATGATTTCCAGCACCATTGAATTGTCCCACCGCACGCCGGCATCGGCGACGCGCAGGGCTTCGTTGCCGCGTTCCTTGACCAGCGCGACCGCCTGCATGCCGCCCGCCTCGGCCAGCATCCGCGCACGGCGCAGGTCCGTGCCGTCCTCGGCAACCGAGAGCAGGGTGAGCGTCGCGGCGGGGCTGGTGAGCGTGGCGATCTTGTCGATCTGCTCAAGATCGATTTCGAGGCGTTTCAGGCCTGCGGGGTCGATCGACTGCGCGAACGCGTCGCGGACGCGGGCGCCGCGCACATCGGTGGTCGCAACCTCGCCCAGCACGGCTTCGACGGCAGGCAATAACAGCTCTTGCGGCACGGCGGCGCTGGTCAGCGCGTCCAGGTATTCCGTAAACTGAGGGGTCAGGCGTCTCGAGCGGCTGGCGGACTTGACGATCGAAACAGCGCGGATGTGTCCGTCCGAGAGGCCGTCACTGATGCCCTGCTGGACAAGTCCGATGCCGGTCAGCTTGAACACGATACTGTCGGACCAGTCGCCGCCGACCCAGCGCTGGGACATGGCCGCAAGGTCGCCATAGCTGCCGAGCAGCCGGAAGCGCCAGTCGAGTTCCGGGCGCACGCCCGCCTCGATTACTTCGCCGACCTCCTCGCCCGCGACTTCTTCCGGTACAGCCACGGCCACGACGGGTTCTGGCGGGGCGATCGGTGCCTGGGGCAGGTCGATCTCGTATTCGATGGCACGGGCGACGCTTTCCGGCATCTTCTGCAGCGCCGCGCGGATCAGGCGCTCGTCAGCCGTGCCCTTCGATTCGGCGTCGGCGCGGGCGCGGACCTGCTTTCCGAGATCATTGCCGAGCATTGAGGGCGCGGAGATCAGATACCCGCGCAGCGCGTCAACATCCTTCTCCTCAAGTGCCTGCTGGACCTTGTCCTGCCAGAAGGGAAGCTTGCGGTCAGCCTCCTTGGGCGCAAGTTCCTCGAACGCATGGTCTATGCGCTGCTTGGTCTGCATGATCGCGTCGATGGTGGGTTGTTCGGCCACGCCAACACCTTCGTACGCCTTGCGCACGGTGTTGGCGCCGATCACGGGCAACAGGATGAGCAGTGAATTGAACATCACCGCCAGCATCCAGCCAGCCTGCTTGGTCGGTTGTTTGCGTTGTCTGGCCATTCGGGCGGAGGAAACCGTGGAAAAGGCGGCTGTCGGGGGGCGAAGCCCATAGAGACTGCCGGGGTCCCAAAGATCAAGTGCCGGTGTGCAACTTGCAGTGCGCGGAGCGCTCCACTGCACCAAATGGGTCGAAACTTACGTATAATTGTCGTAAATTTGGCGTAAGAGGTTGAAAATACTGAGTTTAACTTAACAGCTTACGCGATTGCGCCGAATCAAGGGTCGATCTATATGGCACGGAAACGAGTGAAGGAGCCTGCGGTGAGCATCGATCTTTCAGACGACTATCGCCCTTCCGAAGACGAAGAGTTCATGAACGAGCGCCAGCGCGCTTATTTCCGGCGCTTGCTCGAAGCGTGGAAAGCCGAAATCCTCGACGGCGCCAAGCAGACCATCCACAATCTTCAGGATGAGTCGGGCTCCCTTCCGGATATTGTTGATCGGGCCTCGGCCGAGAGCGACAAGGCCCTTGAGCTGCGTACCCGCGATCGTCAGCGCAAGCTGATTTCCAAGATCGATTCGGCGATGCGCCGCATCGAGGATGGCACGTACGGCTATTGCGAAGCGACAGGTGAACCCATTGGGCTGCGCCGTCTTGAAGCGCGCCCGACCGCCACGCTGAGCCTCGAGGCGCAGGAGCGCCATGAACGCAAGGAACGCACGCTGCGCGACGACTAGCGGCAGTGAAGCCCAAAAAACCCGAAAGGCGGCGTACCCCCAAGGAACGCCGCCTTTTTTGTTCAAACCATCACATCCCAACGCTTTGGCGGACTCTCAGGGGTTGCCCTTCAGCGATGAGATGACAATGCGCCCAACTTCCGAATCGCGCCTTACCGGGACCTGACCGGCGCGTTAAAATCCGCGATTAGTTGTGAATAGGAGGCGGGCAACGGCTTAACACCTCGGCCGAAACGGTTTCCCTAACGGGTCGTTAACCGGAACCGGCGATGAAGGTGGGATGACCCGGATTGCTGCCGCGCGAGAGCCTGCGCCGGCGCTGGCTGACAGCGCTGATGACGGCTGGGACATGCCGCCGCGACGGGAAGGGCAGGTGATGGCCGAAATGCCGAGACCCTTTGAACGGGCAGAACCCGACCGGATGCTGCTGACCGCCAGCGGCAAGCTGTCGGCTGCCGAGATCGAAGCTTTGCTGCGCCCTGACCTGTCGGACCTGCCGCCGGAGCCGCCGGTTGCCCCGTCCGCCCGGCCGGTGGAAGACTTCGGCGCGCCGGCCAAGACGAGCTCCCATGATCATGATCTCGCCCGCCGTCTTGCCGCCCGCCTGTCGATGGCCATGCGCGAAAGTTGCGGATTGCCGATTGCGGCGATGGCGCCTGCGATTTCGCGCGCACCCTTTGAAGCCGCCGTGCGCCAGTGCGGCGACGCGCGCGGCCAGGCGATTGCGTGCTTTACAGCGCGCAGCGGCGACATCGGCGCGATGCTTTTCCTCTCGCCGGGCCTCGCTCAGCTGCTGATCGAGACGGCCTGCGGCGCAGCCGGGCGCAGCGGCGCCGTCAAGCCGCTCAGCCCCATCGATCTGGCGCTGCTGGAAGCGCTTCTGCGTCCACTGGCGGGGGCGATCTCGCCGGAGCTCAGTTTTTCAAGCCTCGAAACCGAGGTGATGTTTGCCGCCTCGATCGCGCCGCCTACTGAAGCGCTGGCCGCCGAGTTCTCGATGCGTGTTCATGCCGAAGCCTTTCAGGCGCAGGTCATACTCGCTGGCGCGCTCGCGTCGCCGGTACAGCCGGACGCGGGCGCCGCCGTATCACCCGGCACAGTTCATCCGGTGCAAGGCGCGCTGTCGGCGACGCTGACGGCCCGCGTGGCAAGCCTCTCGGTGCCGCTATCCAAACTCTCCGGCCTGAAGCCTGGCGCGACCCTGTTGCTCGGCGTGCCGGCAGACCAGCCGATCGAGCTGATCTCCGGCGGTGAAGGCGGCGTGCGCGTCGCTGAAGCCGAGATCGGCCGCCGGGGCGGACGTATCGCGCTGCGCATCACGCGGCGGTGCGCCGCGCTCGGTCCCTCTATTCGTCCGGCGTCCTGACAAATTCCGCTTCGATCTCCAGCCTGATCTCATCGGTAATCAGGCCGGCATATTTGTCGATTCCGAAGGCGGAGCGGCTGATCGGCAGGGTCGCGGAAAAACCCACGACATCGGCGCCGCGCAGACGGTCATAGGCGCTGCCATTCAGCCGTGCCCGGATGATCACCGCCTGCGTCTTGCCTTTCAGCGTCAGGTCGCCGCTGATGTCGGCTTCGTTCTCGCCAACCATCTTCAGACCGTAGGTCTTGAACGAGGCTTGCGGATACGTCGCGGCGTCCAGCCAGTCCGGGCCCATCAAATCGGCCGCAAATTCCGGATTGGCGATGTTGAGCGAGGTCATGTCGACGGTTGCCGTAACCTGTGCCGATTCCGGGCTGGCCGAATCGCCGGTGAGGCTCGCTTCGAACCGCTCGAAACGGCCGACATAGGTGGAGTAGCCCAAATGGTCGATCTTGAAGAGGATCGAGGCGTGGGCCTTGTCGAGCATATAGTCGCCGGCTGGAACACTGGCGGACGCCGCCTGCACCTCCGGTTTGAGGACAGCCGCTGCCAGCGAATTGCACGATGCCAATCCAAGCAGGGACGCCGCACAGCCGGCTGCGACCCATCCCCGAGTCATGCTTCCTTGCCTTCGAGCCATGCGTCCACCGTTTCTTCCAGCACCGCGAGAGGTACGGCCCCGTCCCTTAGCACGACATCGTGGAACTCGCGAATATCGAACCGGTCACCCAACTGGGAGCGAGCGCGTTCGCGCAGTTCGACGATCTTCAGCATGCCGATCTTGTAGGCAGTGGCCTGGCCCGGCATCACGATGTAACGGTCGATGGCTTTTTCGCAGTCGCCCTGAGGGTTGGGCGTGTTTTCGAGCAGGTATTGCACGGCCTGTTCACGCGTCCACTTCTTGCTGTGCAAGCCGGTATCGACGACAAGGCGCGCAGCCCGCCAGATTTCCATCGCGAGGCGGCCAAAGTCCGAGTACGGATCAGAATAATAGCCCATCTCCTTCGGCACGAGTTCCGAATAGAGGCCCCAGCCTTCAGAATACGCTGTGTAGCCGCCGAACTTGCGGAAGCTCGGGATGCTGTCCAGTTCCTGCGCGATGGCGATCTGCATGTGGTGGCCCGGAATGCCCTCATGGAAGGCAAGCGCTTCCAGCTGGTAGGTCGGCATGTCGGCCATGGAATAGAGGTTGGCATAATAGATGCCCGGCCGGCTGCCATCCGGGGCAGGGCGCGAATAGAACGCCTTGCCGGCGGACTTTTCGCGGAACGGCTCCACCGCTTTCACTTCCATGTCGGCCTTCGGGAAGGTGTTGAAGAGTTTCGGCAGGTCGCCTTTCATCTTCGCGATCGCCGCTTCGGCTTCGGCGAGATACTCGGCTTTGCCTTCCTCGGTTTCCGGTTTGTAGAAGCGCGGTTCAGTGCGCATGAATTCGAAGAAGTCCTGGAGGCTGCCTTCGAAGCCGACCTGCGCCATGATCGCCTGCATCTCGCTGTGGATGCGGGCCACCTCGTCGAGGCCGATCTGGTGGATCTCGTCAGCGGTCAGGGTGGTGGTCGTGTTCTGGGCGAGGCGGTTGTTGTAATAGGCGCCGCCGTCCGGCAGCTTCCAGGCGCCGTCATCCGCCGTGGCGCTCGCCTGCTGCCGGACGAGTTCGGCAATGGCGGCCTCATAGGCAGGGCCAACGGCGGACTTGATCGCTTCGGCGGCGCGCGCCATCAGGCTGGCCGCTTCCTCTTCCGTGACCGTGCTGTTCGACGCCAGCGCCGCGACCTTGCCGCGGATGTCGTCCATCAGCGGGCTATCCCCCTCGCCTTCGAACGGATAGCCTGTGATTACGCCGCGCGCGTCCGATAGAACATAGTCATAGACGAACAGAGGTGGCTGGATGCCCTTTTCCGCCGAGGCGCTGGCATTGGCGACATGCTGGCCGAGATAGGCGGGCACACCCTCCAGGCGCGAGATATAGGCCTCGGCGTCGGACGCACTGGTGACCTTGTGCTGGTTGATCAGGAAGGCCGGTATGGCGGACTGGACGCCGAACATCTGGTTGAACGTGTAGCTGTGGTCCCGGTAGGGCAGCGCGGCTTCGGCGCGCTCCAGCTCGTACTCTGCAAGACGCCACGAAAGCTTGGTCTGGTCTTCCAGCTTGGCAAAATCGAATGTCGCTTTCATTTCGGCGACATCGGCGCGCTGGATTTCCAGTTCCGCCAGCTCAAAAGCCTCGGACGGGTCAGTCCATTCGCTGTAGCGGTCCTTGATGCCGAGATAGGTCTGGCGCATCGGGTCGCGGGCGACCGCTTCGTCGAACTTCTGCTCGAACCATGCATTCAGTCGCACCGATTCGGCCGAGATCGCTTCCTCGGCATAGACGGGGCCGGAGGCGTCCCGGTGGGCCGGGGCGGCGCAGGCCGCTGCGCTGGCAAGCAGGGCAAGCGCAAAGGCAGAGCGCATTATCGTCATGGGCCGAATCCTGTTCTGATTACGCAAATGTATAGCCCTTGTCTTAACGCCATTTTTGGATTCGTTAACCTTTGACGTGCGAGAACGGGTTATCCATGAAAGTCCTGTGCGCGGCGGTGTTCGTGCCGGGGCATTCGCGCTTCCGGCAGCCGGCCGGGTCAATTGGCGGTAGACTATGAAAAAAGACTCAGAAGCCCTTGATTTGTCTCAGGTCCTCGGTGCGCCAGAGGAAACGGACACTGGCGCGGGCAGCGCGGCGGGCCGCAAGGTTGACCTGCTGCAGCTCGGCTTCTGGGCCTGTCTTCTGCTATCCATTGCCGCCGCCAGCGTCTCGCTGGTGCGCCCGCATGCGTCCGGCGCGACCGGATCGATTCTCCTCATCACCATGGCCTCCGGCGGTCTTGTTTTCCTGCTCTGGACGGTGCGCGGCGCCGGCCGGTTTATCGGCTTGTTCCCGGAGCGCGGCGCTGCGGCCCGCTTCACCGACGCCGCCGCCCCGCGTTTCCCCTGGATCGAGGCGCTGGATGAAGCCGTCCTCGTCACCGAACCGGGCGGCGCGCCTGTGGCCGCCAACCCTGCCTTCAACGAGTTGGCCGCCATGGCCCTGATCACCGGCCCCAGCGAATCGGGCCCGGTCACGGTGGACCGCCTGTTCGGCGCCAATCCCGGCCTCGCCGCGCCGGTCTACCGCCTGTCGAAAGCCGCCAAAGCGGGCACCCGCCGGCGCGAACTGTTACCGCCCGTGGCGCTCGGCCCCGAACAGGTCCCCGCCCAGTTTGAAGTGACCGTTGCACCGCTGCCGCGCGGGCGCGTCCTCTGGCGCATCCGCCGCATTGCGGGACAGCTGGAAGCGACCGGCGCCGCCGACATGAAATCCCTGTATGTCGAAGACGCTCCCATGGGTTTCTTCGCCGCGCGGCCTGATGGCACGATCACCTACGCCAACGGCTACCTGCGCGAACTGCTCGGCCTGCCGGAAACCGCCAAGAACATCCGCCTCGACGACATCATGCGCCCTGAATTCGTCAAGCTGCTCGGGCGTGACCGCAAGACCGGTGCGCCGGGCCGCGCCGACATCCAGCTGCGGGCCCGCGACGGCGTGGAGATCCCGGTCCAGGCGATCACCACCTGGTCGGGCCGCGGCGCCGATGCCAATGGCCGGACGATCCTGTTGCCCAGCCCGCAAATCCTGAACGGGGAGGGCGACCGCTTTGCCCTTCAGGGCGCCTCGCGGCCGGTGCGGGCGGACGGCGATCCGATGTTTGATGATGCGCCCTTCGGCGCCGTGCGCCTTGACGGCGACCGGGTCGACGCCGCGATCATCCTGGATTCCAACCGCGCGCTGATGGAACTCAGTGGCGGGCGCGCAACGCCTGGCTCACGCTTCTCGGACCTGTTCGACTTTGAAGACGACGGCGCCAATGGCGCAGCCGAAGCGCTCGTGCAAGCGGTGGACAAGCCGGTCGCGCTGAAGCTCGCCGGCGCGGTCAGCGAAGACAAGGTCAAGCACGTCAACGTCTTCGTGACGCTGAATGCGTCTGGCCGCCCATCGGTCGCCTATGTTGTGGATATCTCCGAGCACCGCCTGCTGGAACAGCGCCTCGCGCATGGCGAGAAGATGCAGGCCATCGGCAATATTGCAGGCCGCATCGCGCATGAGATCAACAACATGCTGCAGGTCACGCAGGGCAATTGCGAGTTTCTCGAGAGCCGGCACCCGCTGGGTGATCCGTCCTATGACAATCTCAAGGCGATCCACGAGTCGACCGTGCGCTCCGCCGATCTGGTGCGCGGCCTGCTCGCCTATGCGCGCGAGCAGACCTTCAAGCGCGAAGTGTTCAACACGACCGACTTCCTCACCCATTTCTCGCTGCTGCTGCGCGGGGCGGTGGACGAACGGATTGCCTTCGAAGTGGTGCACGGGCGCGACGTGCCCTGGATTCGCGCCGACAAGAGCCAGATCGAAACGGCGATCATCAACCTCGTCACCAATGCGCGCGACGCGATGCTGTCGCACCGCGATGGCGGCAGGCTGACGATCCGAACCAGCCGGTCCACCGGCCGCGAGGCGCAGGCCAAGGGCTTCGACTATGTGGAAGATGGCGATTACCTGCTGATCGAGGTTGAAGACACCGGCGGCGGCATCCCCAAGGACCTTCGCGAGAAGATCTTCCACCCCTTCTTCACCACCAAGGAAAAAGGCAGCGGGACAGGCCTCGGCCTCGCCACCGTGTTCGGCATCATCAAACAGTCGGGCGGCTATATCGAGCCCGTCTCGGTGATGGGCAAGGGCACCAATTTCCACGTTTACCTGCCGGCCCTTGCCGCGGAAGACATTCCGCAGGCGGAAGATCCGGCGATTGCGCAGCGCGCCAATGTTCGTCCGATCGATCTCTCGGGCCGGGGCCGCATTCTGGTCATCGAGGATGAAGCCGGTGTCCGCAACATTGCAGTCACCGTTCTGCGCTCGCGCGGCTACGAAGTGGAAGAGGCCGAGGACGGCGAAGAGGCGCTCGAGATCATCAACGCCAAGCCGGGCCATTTCGATCTCGTGATCTCGGACGTGGTGATGCCGGGCATGAACGGGCCGACGCTGATCAAGCAGGCCCGCGAAAAGCTGGGCCATGCGCGCGTCATCTTCATCTCGGGTTACGCGGAACAGGAACTCGCCAAGCAGCTCGACGACCGCGCGGTCTCGTTCCTGCCGAAGCCTTTTTCGGTTCGTCAGCTGTCGGAGCTTGTGAAACGCGAGATCGGCACCCCGCAACAGGAAGCGGCCTGAAGCCGGCCGGCCTACCGTGACCAGTGCGCCGCAAGTAGTCCCGCAAACTCTTCGGCGCGTTCATAGCAGGCCCAGTGGCCTGCGCCGCGTGCCACATGCAGCGGTGTGCCCCACATTGTGGAGAAACGCTCCGCCACCGAGAGATCCACAAACGGGTCCGTCTCGCCCCAGAACAACTGGCCGCGTTTCGGCAGGTTTGCGAGGTCGTCCACCCAGGCGCCGCGGAAGTTGAGGCCGAGGGCCGAGCGGTAAAGCTTCAGGATCGACTGGCGCATGGTCCTGTCGATGTGCGGTACTTCTTCCCGCGCAAGGCTTGCCGGCATGCCGCCTTCGACAAGTGAGGGCTCCAGCCTTTCCTTGTTGCGCATGCCGAGCATCACGAGTTCGCCGAGCAGCGGCGTTGCCCACATCCGGGCGGTACGGTGGCCGGTATAGTCCTTGTCGATGACCGCGTTGGTCACGCACCAGCTGGAGACGAGGTCTGGCCGCATCGAGGCCGCGCGGAGCACCAGCAGCGCCCCCCAGTCATGCCCGACGATGTGAACCGGCTCGCCCGCAGCCTCCATCTGCGACACCAGCCAGCCAGCATAAGCGTCCTTGGTGCAGCTGAAACCTGCCGGGACGGGATTGCCGAAACCGGGAAGCGATAGCGCGCGGTAGGAATCCGGCTGCAGCCCGAGGGCGCGGATCAGCGGATCCCAGAGGACCGCCGTATCCGGTACGCCGTGCACGAACAGAATCATGATGAAATCCCCTCAGCCCGCAAAGTGCTTCTTCTCTTTTGACAACCGTTTGCCGACAAAATCCAGAAAAGCCCGCACCCTCGGATTGTTGCGCATGTCCGGGTGGGTCAACAGCCAGAGGCCGGTCGCGTGCGGCGCGTCCATCAAGTGATCGAGGGGCACCAGATCGGGCATGCGCACTGCGTAAGCCTTGGGCAGCATCGCAACGCCCCGCCCGAGGCGGCAGGCTTCGCCGATCGCGATGAAGGTGTCGGCCCGCAGGACGCGCCGCTCGGGCGGAATATAAGCATCCATCCAGCGCCCCGGCGGCGAGGCGCTCATGCCGTCGCTGACGGTCAGCCAGGCGTGTTCGTCACGCTTACGCCCGGCATTCAGCTCCAGGTACTTCCGGCTGGAATAGACGCCAAAGGCCAGGTCGCAGATCCGGCGGCCGATGAAATGTTCGGGCGGCGCGTCCGATGGCCGGATGGCGACATCGGCTTCGAGCCGGTCGAGCTGCAGGCGCCGCGTCGTGACCGACAGGTCGATGCGCAGGGCAGGGTGGCGCTCCTGAAACGCGTCGATCATCTCGCTGACCCCGGACATGTAGATGGAGTCCGTTGTAGTGACGGCGAGGTTGCCTGACAGCGTCTCGCCCTGGGTGGGGGAGGCCGCCGGGTTCATGGCCGATTCCAGCGTGCGAGCCGCGGCGAGGATCGGCTGCGCTTCTGCCAGCGGCTTGTATTGCGTGCCGTTCTTGAGGAAGAGGCTGTAGCCCAGCCGGGCTTCAAGCCCCTTGATGCGCCGCTGCACGGTCGAACGGTCCACGCCGAGCAAACGGCTGGTTTCCGTCAACGAGCCGGTGCGTGCGAGCACCGCCACAAAGCGATAATCGTCCCAGTTCTGGACGTGCATTTTTGCCCCACCCCTGTGCAAAACTGCCTAAGCACGCGCATTGACACATACCCCATTGGTTAATTCAATGGGGGCTGACGTAGATACCCGTCGCGGGGGTCACTGGGAGGATGACACTCGCGAAATCGGGGAATTGCGCCCGCAGAAGCGCGGCGAACAGGTTTGTTTCGGCGGTCACGTGCGTCCCCCACCCAGCCCGTGCCGTCTTAAGGGTCGCCTGCAGAGCCGTTGTCCCCATCAGGCTCTGCAGGCGGCCCTTTACCCCTACGCGCCTTCGCCGTTGACCCAATGACACGCTTGCGGCGTGGCCGCCGCTTGTCCAAGGTTTCCTTGCATCCAGAAACTCGAGGGAGACCCACGCGATGAAAACCCGCATCACCGAAATGCTCGGCATCCAGCACCCGATCGTGCAGGGCGGCATGCACTTTGTCGGCTTTGCCGAAATGGCAGCCGCGGTCTCCAATGCCGGCGGGCTCGGCATCATCACAGCGCTGACCCAGCGCACCCCGGCGGACCTTGCCAACGAGATCGCCCGCTGCCGCGACATGACGACGAAGCCGATCGGCGTGAACCTGACCTTCCTGCCGGCGCTGAACCAGCCGGACTATCCCGGCTATGTGAAGGCCATCATCGAGGGCGGCGTGAAAGTCGTCGAGACGGCCGGCAACAACCCGGTCCAGGTGCTCCCGATCTTGAAAGAGAACGGCATCAAGGTCGTCCACAAATGCACGGCCGTGCGCCACGCCCTCAAGGCGCAGAAGATCGGTTGCGATGCGGTCTCGGTCGACGGTTTCGAATGCGGCGGACACCCGGGCGAAGATGACGTGCCGAACTTCATCCTCTTGCCGCGCGCGATGGACGAACTCGACATTCCCTTCATCGCTTCCGGCGGCATGGCCGATGGCCGCTCGCTCGTCGCCGCCATGGCGCTCGGCGCCGAGGGCATGAACATGGGCACCCGCTTCATTGCCACGAAAGAGGCGCCGGTCCACGAGAACGTCAAACAGGCCCTCGTCGCCGCCTCCGAACTCGACACCCGCCTCGTCATGCGCCCGCTGCGCAATACCGAACGTGTGCTGACGAACCCGGCAGTCGAACGCCTCCTGCTGAAGGAGAAGGAACTTGGCGCGGAGATCAAGTTCGAGGACATCATCGAGGAAGTCGCAGGCGTCTATCCGAAGATTATGCTCGACGGCCAGATGGATGCCGGCGCCTGGTCGTGCGGCATGGTCGCCGGCCTGATCTATGACATCCCGACCTGCAAGGAACTGATCGACCGGATCATGGCGCAGGCTGAGGAGATCATCTCGAAGCGCCTGGCGCGCGCGATTGCCTGATCTAGGCGGGTGTTCCCGGTCTGATCAGGGCTGTTAATCCCACTATTCCGAGGCTGTGGAATTCCCCGGCCGGGGGCAGTGCGTTCGCCTGTCAGGAGTAGACAGCTGCCGGGCGTTCCAATTATGTTCTGGCAACTCCTTTTGAAGGCGCTGCCATGACTCCCATTCTCACCATAGGCTCGGCTGGCTTCGATCTGGTCCATGTCGTCCTGGCGCTCGCCCTCGCCGGCCTTGCCGTTTACCTTTGGCAGGCCCGCCAGACCCGCGCGGCGCGGCAGGAATTGCTGGAACGGGATCTGAATGTCGAGCGGGCCGCGGTGGCCCAGCTGCGCCAGCGCGAACAGACGCTGGAGGCCGTGCTGCGCGAAGCGGAATTCAAACTTGCGGCCTCGCAGGCCCGGAGCGAGGACGAGGAACGGAAATTCGCGCAATTGGCGCAAGGCGTCCTCTCCCAGGCGAACGCCCTGTTCCTCGAACGCGCCGACGAGACCTTCAAACGCCACCGCGAAGGCGCGCAGGGCGAACTCAAGGAACTGATGAAGCCGATCGGCGAGAATTTCGAAACCTTCCGCCAGAAGGTCGAAGCCATCGAAAAGGTGCGCACGGAGGACAAGTCGGCGCTGAAGGAACAAGTCGAGGCGATCCACCTAAGCCTCAAGGTGCATACCGCCGAGACCGGCAAGCTGGTCAGTGCGCTGACCGCGCCGAAAGGTGGCGGGCGCTGGGGCGAGATGACCCTTCGCAATGTGATGGAGCAGGCCGGCCTGTCACAGCATTGCGACTTTTCCGAACAGGTCAGCGAGGCCGGAGAGACAGGGCGCCAGCGGCCGGATGCGATCATCCACCTGCCGGGCGGCCGCCAGATCGTGGTCGATTCCAAGGTGTCGCTGGAATCCTACATGGCCGCGACCGCCACGGACGATACAGCCCAGCGCGCGGCGCACCTGAAAGCGCATGCCGCCAGCGTGCAGCGGCACGTGAATTTGCTCTCATCGAAGGATTACCAGTCCAATCTCGGCAACCGCTTCGACTATGTGGCGATGTTCATCCCGGGGGAGAACTTCTTCGCCGCTGCCCTCGAAGAGGCGCCGGACCTGATCGAGAAGGCGATGGGCAAGGCCGTGATCGTCACCACCCCGACGACCCTGATCGCGCTGGCCCGCACGGTGGCCCATCTCTGGCGCCAGCATGAGATGAACGCCAACGCCATGGAAGCGGCCGAACTGGGCGCCGAACTGTATGTCCGCATCGGCAAGATGCTGGAACATATGCAAAAGCTCGGCAAATCGCTCAACGGCTCGGTCGATGCGTTCAATGACGTGATGGGTTCGGTCGATAAACGTGTGATGCCGACGCTGCGGCGGTTCGAGGAATTGTCCATCGCTCCGCCCGCCAAGACGGCGGCCGAACCCAAGCTGATTGAGGCACGTGCGCGGCCATCTGGCGCCTCCGGGGAGCTGGACTTGCCGCCACCGCGAAAGGCATTGGCCTCGGAATAGACCCGTTGACGCCCAGGTAAGGCGTGCATATTTGACCGCTATGGCTATCCGCGAAATCCTCACTGTCCCCGATCCGCGCCTGAAAGAGGTGTCGAAACCCGTCATGGGGCCCGTCACTGACGAGCTTCGGGCGCTGATGGATGACATGCTGGAGACGATGTATGACGCGCCCGGCATCGGTCTTGCCGCCATCCAGATCGGCGTACCGCTTCGCATCATCGTGATGGACCTTGCCCGCGAGGAAGAGGAAAAGGCGCCGCGCTATTTCGTCAATCCGGAAATCCTCGAAACGGTCGAGGAGACCAAGCCCTACGAAGAGGGCTGCCTGTCCGTACCGGATATCTTCGACGAGGTTGAACGCCCCATCCGCTGCCGCCTGCGCTACCTCGACTATAACGGCAACCCGGTCGAGGAATGGGCCGACGACCTCTACGCCGTCTGCATCCAGCACGAGATGGACCATCTCGAAGGCACGCTGTTCATCGACCACCTGTCGCGCCTGAAACGCCAGCGCGCGATCGACAAGGTGAAGAAGGCCAAACTCCGCGCCATCCGCGAAGACGCGAACTGAAACGGTGACGAAACGCTGGCTGATCGCTGCTGCAGGCGCCCTGGTCATCGCGGTTCTTTTGGTTGCTCTTGTCTGGGCCATGGAACGTATGCGAACGGCAAGCCGGATCGACTATTGTCTCGACCGGGGCGGCGCGTGGGATTATGACGCCCACGCATGTCAAACCGCCTGAGCGAACCCCTCCGCATCGCCTTCATGGGAAGCCCCGGCATCGCGCAAGGCGTGCTCGAAGCGCTGATCGCGGCGGGCCACGAAATCGCCTGCGTCTATTCCCAGCCGCCGCGTCCGGCGGGGAGGGGCCAGAAGCTGACGCCGACGCCGGTACATGCTTTCGCAGAGGCGCGCGGCCTGGAAGTCCGCACGCCGAAATCGCTGAAGAACGCCGAGGCACAGGCGTCCTTTGCTGCGCTGAATCTCGACGCTGCCGTCGTCGTCGCTTACGGCCTGATCCTGCCACAACCCATCCTCGATGCCCCGCGCCTCGGCTGTCTCAACCTGCACGCCTCGATCCTGCCGCGCTGGCGCGGCGCCGCGCCGATCCAGCGGGCGATCATGGCGGGGGATGCCGAAACCGGCATCGACGCCATGATGATGGAAGCCGGCCTCGACACCGGCCCCGTTCTCGCCTCCGTCCGTACACCGATCACGCCTGAGGATACCGCCGGCACGCTGCATGACCGGCTCGCCCGTCTCGCTGCAGAGCTTGCCCCCCGCGCCCTGGCCGACCTCGCCGATGGCAGCCTGAAGCCCGTTCCGCAAATCGAGGACGGCATGACCTACGCCGCCAAGATCACGGCGGATGACCAGCGCCTCGACTGGTCAAAGCCTGCTACCGAAGTGGACTGCCAGATTCGCGGCCTCGCCCCCGCGCCCGGCGCTTGGTGCGAAGCGGACCTCGGGCAAGGGCCTGTCCGCCTGAAACTTCTGTTCAGTGAGCTGACTAACCTTTGGAACCCCGCGCCGCCCGGAACGCTTCTAGACGACCAACTCGTTGTCGCCTGCGGCGATGGCCGCGCCGTGCGCCTCCTCAAACTCCAGAAGCCGGGCGGCAAGCCGCTGGACGCACGGGACTTCCTTGCGGGCACGCCGCTCGCCCCTGGCACCCTTCTAACATGATCGACTTCTGGACCCGCGCCGCCCGGCCCGAAGACCTCGATGCCATCGCCGCTCTGAATAATGCCGCATTCGGCGGGCCGAACGAAGCCCGCATCATTCGCCAGTTGCAGGCGGACGGTGACAGCCTCGTCTCCCTCGTCGCGGTCGCCGGCGACGACACCATCGCCGGCCATATCGAATTCTTCCGTATTCTGATCGACGGAAAGCCGCTCGCCGCCGGCCTCGGGCCGATGAGCGCGCAGCCAGGCCGCCAGCGCGCAGGCATTGGCAGCTACCTGATCCGCACCGGCCTTGAGGAACTCGACATGCTCGGCGAGACAACCGTCTTCGTCCTCGGCCACGCTGGCTACTATCCGAAGTTCGGCTTCGAGGCCGAAATTGCCAAGCCCTTCACAGCGCCCTGGTCCGGGCCGCACTTCATGGCCATCCGCCTTGCCCCCGGTGGCCCCGCTTCCGGAACGCTCACCTATCCCAAGGCATTCTCAGGCTGAAAGGCCATCTCCATGCAGATCTCGCCCATCGAACTTCTCGGGCTCATCGCCGGGTTCTTCGGCACCTTCGCTGCCGCTCCGCAGGCGCTCAAGATCATCCAGACCCGGCAGGCGCGCGACGTGTCGCTCGTGACCTACCTCTTCGCGATGACCGGCGGGGTCCTGTGGGGTTTGTATGGCTGGCTGGAAGGCGCCCCCAGCATCATCTTCTGGAATGGTGTGTCGCTCCTGATGTGCGCCTCGATCATCTGGCTGAAGCTGCGCCACTCGGGCGAGCCCGGTTGACCAAACCGCCCCGGGCTGGCAGCGCCAAGTCATGCCGCGCTACAAGCTCCTGATCGAATACCATGGCGGCCCTTACCAGGGCTGGATGAAGCTGCCCGGCATCCCCACCGTTCAGGGCGCGCTTGAAGACGCCGCCGCAAAGCTCGACGGTGCTCCGGTCGAGGTGATCGGCGCCGGGCGTACCGATGCGGGCGTGCACGCGACCGGGCAGGTCGCCCACATGGACCTCGCGCAGGACCGGCCGGACAAGGTTGCCGACGCGATGAACTTCCATTTGCGCCCGCATCCCATCGCCGTGTTGAAAGCGGAAGCCGTGAACGAGGATTTTCACGCCCGCTTCAGCGCCGCCGCGCGGCACTACCGCTATGTCATCCTCAACCGCCGCGCCGATCTCACGCTGGAGCGCGGCCTGGCCTGGCGCGTCGCATCAAAGCTGGACGCCGCCGCGATGCACACCGCCGCGCAATTGCTCCTCGGCAATCATGACTTCACCACCTTCCGAGACACCGCCTGCCAGGCGGCGAGCCCCGTGAAGACGCTGGACCGTCTGGACGTCGCCCGCTTCGGAGACCGGGTCGAGATCACCTGCTCGGCGCAGAGTTTCCTGCACCGGCAGGTCCGCTCGATGGTGGGCAGCCTTGTTGAAGTCGGGCGCGGCTTCCAGCGGCCGGAATGGATGACCGAAATCCTCGCCGCCGCAGACCGCACAGCCTGCGGCCCCGTCGCGCCTTCGGACGGATTGTTCCTCGAACGCGTGGACTACCCGGCCTGACGCGAAGGCAATCTTTGCCCCTAGCCGGTTCAGGGTTAGCCTTCCCGTCAAACGAACAGGGAGAGACAAGAATGGCCATCGATTTCACGATTCCGGACGACGCCAAGGAAGTGCGCGAGCGCGTGCGCCTCTGGGTGCAGAACGAGTGCCTTCCCGCCGAGAAGGAAATGGCGAGCGGCAAGGCCTACAAGACCGTACTCAAGGAGTTGCGCGCGAAGGCTCGCAAGCAGGGACTTTGGCTCCCGTTCATCCCGGTAGAACATGGCGGTATGGGGCTCGGCCCCCTCGCCAATGCGCTGGTGCAGATGGAACTTGGCCACAGCCATCTCGGTGCCCTGTCGATGAATTCTCAGGGCCCGGACGATGCGACCATGCTGACGCTGCTCGCCCACGGCACGGACTTTCAGAAAGAGAAATACCTCAAGCCGCTGTTCAACGGCGACAAGCGCATCTGTTATTCGATGACCGAGAAGGCCGCCGGCGCCGACGCGACCGGCATGCAGACGACCGCCGTGAAAGACGGCAAGGGCAACTATGTGCTGAACGGCGAGAAATGGTTCTCCAGCGCCGCCACCGCTGCCGACATTGCCGTCGTGATGGCCAAGACCAACCCCGAAGCGCCGCGCCACCAGCAATACTCCACCTTCATCGTTGAGCTCCCGAACCCCGGCTATCGCATCGTTCGGGATATCCCGACGATGGCCGTACACGGCAAGCATTATACCGAGATGGGCGGCGGTCATGCCGAAGTGGCGATCGAGAACCTGATCGTGCCGGAGGAAAACCTGCTCGGCGGGGAAGGGATGGGCTTCGCCATGGGCCAGCACCGGCTCGCCTATGGGCGCCTGCGCCACGGCATGCACAATGTGGCCATGGCCCAGCGCGCACTTGATCTGGCTACGGAACATGTCACCAAGCGCACGACCTTCGGCAAAGGCCTGGAGGATCGCCAGGGCGTGCAGTTCATGCTCGCGGACTGCGCCAGCAAGATCTACATCGCCCGCCTGATGCTGATGCACATCGCCTACAAGGCCGAGAACGGCATGGACATCCGGCAGGAGAACGGCATCGCCAAGGTCTACCTCGCCAATATGGTGCATGACGTTGTCGACGCCGCCATCCAGCTGCACGGCGCGCTCGGCTATTCGCTCGATACCCCGCTCGCCGCCTGGTACACACACATCCGCTCCCAGCGCCTCGTCGACGGGCCGGACGAAGTGCACAAGTGGATCACCGGCAAGAACGTCATCCGCGCCTTCAAGAAGGATGGCACGACCGCGGCGGCAGCGGGCGGGGACCTGCTCTAATCCTTCTTGCGGAAGAGGCTGCGAAAGATCGGCCACTGCCACATTACGAGGCCGGTCAGCGCGAGGCCGGGGAAAATCACGTACTTCGTCGTGTCGGCGAAGAACGGGTTCTCCACCAGCGGCGTGTAGACATAGGCAAACAGGATCATGCCGCCGGTGATGTGCAGCCAGCGCATGATTTCCTTGGTCATGTTTCCGCCCATCGCCGGTCTCCCTGTTGTTGCCGCAATATGGCGCAAGGCGGGGGGCTGGGCGAGCCCCGGCGTCAATCTGGACAGGCCGGGCCGGGCGCCTTAGCCTCGCGCCATGATCAAGCTCACCTTCTGCCTGCGCCGCCTGCCACATCTCAGGCGTGAGGAATTCCAGCGCTATTGGCGCGAAACGCATGCCCCTCTGGTGGCTGCCCGCGCTGCGACGCTGGGCATCGTGAAATATGAGCAGGTCCACACCGGCTTTGACGCCCTGAACGCCGGCATCCAGGCCTCCCGGAACGCGCCGGATCCCTATGACGGCATCGCCGAAATCTGGTTCGAGAGCGAAGCGGCCATGGCCGCCGCCGGCCGGAACCCCGGCGCGGCCGATGCCGCCCGCGAACTGCTGGAAGACGAACGCAACTTCATCGACCTCGCAAATTCGCCCCTCTGGTTCAACCGCGTGCACACGATTGTCGGCTAGTGCGGCCCTCAGCCCATAGGCGGCGCCCGCAAACCTGCTATCCTGAGCCTTGATGACATCCCCGCCCAAAAGCCCGCCCACGCTGCTCAACCAGACCACCCGCACCCCGGTGTCCCGCCGGCCGGGCAAATGGCGCATTGCCGACATCATCGACGGCCGCGCCCTGCGTGTGAAGCTGACCGCCGCCGCCCTCGACAACATGAGCACGCCGCAGGTCGCCCGAAAGCAGGCGCTGAACCTGCTGCACGGTGCGATGTTCCGGGGCCGCCTGATCGCGCAGGAACGCCTGCAGCAGGGGGCCGACGGGCTGGACACCGCGCGCCTTCTCGCCGCCGTACAGGACGAGGTGATCCACGCGCTCTATGACTTCACCGTCACCCACGTCCACCGCGCCTCGAACCCGACCGAAGCCGAACGCCTCGCGATTGTCGCCACCGGCGGCTATGGCCGGGGCGTCATGGCGCCGTCTTCGGATACCGACCTTCTCTTCCTGCGCGCCTACAAGGCCAGTCCGCATACGGAGAGTGTAGTCGAATATATGCTCTACGCCCTCTGGGATATGGGCCTCAAGGTCGGCAATGCCTTCCGTGCACCGATCGATTGCGTGAAACTCGCTCAGGAAGACGTCACCATCAAGACCAGCATGCTGGACGCTCGCTTCATCTGCGGCGACGCTGCGCTGGCGAGCGACATGATGGCCCTGTTCCAGCGGGAGTCCGTGAAAGGTAAGGACGCCCAGTTCATTGCCGACAAACTCGCCGAGCGCGATGCCCGCCATGCCCGCACCGGCGATGCGCGCTACGTCGTCGAGCCCAACCTCAAGGAGGGCAAGGGCGGCCTGCGCGACCTGCAGACCCTCTACTGGATCGGCAAGCATATGTATGGCGGAGGTTCGCTTGAGGAAGTGATGAAGGCCGGTCCGTTCACGGATCATGAGTATGCCGTCTTCATCCGCGCTGCGCGTTTTCTCTGGACGGTGCGCTGTCATATCCATTTCGTCACCGGCCGCGCCGAAGACCGCCTGAGTTTCGACCTGCAGCCCGAGATCGCCGCCCGCATGGGCTACCGCGACCGTGAGGGCCAGCAGGGCGTCGAACGATTCATGAAGCGCTACTTCCTCGTCGCCAAGGATGTCGGCGGCCTGACGCGCATCCTCGCCGCCAAGCTTGAGGCCGATCACAAGAAAAAGCCCGAAGGCCTGCGCCGCTTCCTGCCCGCCCGCCCGCCACAGCCATTACCGGAGGCGGGCTTCATGGTCGACACCGGGCGTATCAGCATCACGGAAGACGCGGTCATGGCGAGCGATCCGCTCAACATGATCCGCCTTTTCACGATCGCCCGGCGCGAGCAGAAGGACATCCACCCCGCCGCGCTCACCGCGCTGACGCGCAACCTGCGAAGTTTCACGGAAGCCGTGCGCGAAACGCCCGAAGCCCGCGCGCTGATCCTCGACACCATCCTCGGCGGCAAGGAGCCCGGCCCCACCCTGCGCCGCATGAACGAGGCCGGCGTGCTCGGCCGCGCGATCCCCGAGTTCGGCTCGATCGTCGCGCAGACCCAGTTCAACATGTATCATCATTACACGGTCGATGAGCACACATTGCGCGCCGTCGAAACCATCGCCGACCTCGAACACGGTCGCGGCGACATCGCCCCGCTTGCGCATGAATTGTTCGGCCAGATCGAGAACCGCCGTGCGCTTTATCTCTCGATGTTGCTGCACGATACCGGCAAAGGGAAGGGCGACCAGCAGGAAGCCGGCATGATCACCTCGCGCCGCGCCTGCGAACGCCTCGGCCTGCCGGATGATGAAACCGATATCGTCGTCTGGATGGTCGGCCACCATCTCGAGATGAGCGAGACTGCCCAGAAGCGCGATATTTCCGATCCCCGCACGGTCGCCACCTTCGCCCGCCTCGTTGGCTCGCTGGAGCGACTGCGCCTCCTCTACATTCTCACTGTCGCGGACATCAAAGCCGTCGGTCCCGCCGTCTGGAACGCCTGGAAGGGCCAGCTTCTCGCAGACCTTTACCGCAACACGGCGGCCGCCCTGCGCGGCGGGCGCGCCGACGAGGCCGGGGTGCAAGGCGAGCTCGAACGGCGCGCTGAAGATCGCCGCGCGTCGATCATGGACCGGCTCGGCTCGCTGCCGCCGCTGCTGCTGGAACTCGAAACCGCCTACTGGACCGGCTTCGACGAAGGCGACATCGCCTGGCATGCCGGCGCGCTGGCCAAGGGCGGCGATGTCGTCACAACGCGGATGGCGCCGGAAGGCGGCGCGGTGGCGCTGCTCGTCTCCGGCAAGGACCGCGCGGGCCTGTTTGCCGATCTTGCGGGCACGCTCGCCCATCTCGGCGCCAACATCGTCGCGGCGCAGGTCTTCACCTCGCGCGGCGGCCAGATCGTCGACGTGTTCATGCTGCAAGATATCCGCGGCCTTCCCTTTGGCGAAGGCGACGCGCATCGTCTCGCAGCGCTCGAAAAGGCAATCCGGGCCGCTCTCGACGGCAACGCGCCGAAGGGCGGCCTCAAGTCCCGCGCCGGCCGCCGCGAAGCCGCCTTCCTGGTCCAGCCCTCGGTCCAGATCCATGACGACATCTCGGCCGACTACACAGTCATCGACGTCGCCGCGCGCGACCGCCCCGGCCTCCTGCACGAAGTGGCCGAAGTGCTGGCCGAACTGAAACTGTCGATCCATTCCGCGCATGTCGGCTCGTATGGCGAGCGGGTGTTCGATGCCTTCTATGTCCAGCCGGACGGCGCCGCGGCAGGCCTGTCAAAGGTCCGCAAAGAGGCCCTGAAAGACCGTCTTATGGCCGTCTTGTCGCGCGATGAACCGGATGGCCCGCAAACGCCGGCCCGGAAACTCAAACGGTCACGCGCCGTGGACAGCTTCTGAGAATTCAGGGAAAGCGGGTGGCATGAGCCTGGTTCGCAACACCGCCGTTCAGGCGTCCCTCACTTTCGCCAGCCGCATCCTCGGCTTTGCGCGCGATATCATCCTGGCTGCCAAGATCGGCGCCGGGCCGGTGGGTGATGCCTGGGCGACCGCCCAGCAGTTCCCGAACCTGTTCCGCCGCATCTTCGCCGAGGGCGCGTTCGCCTCGGCCTTCGTGCCCACCTATGCCCGCACGCTGGAGGCCGATGGCCCCGAAGCCGCCCGTGCGGTTGCCGAGGATGCGCTGAAGGTCCTCTTCGCCGCCACCGCCGCGCTGACCATCCTTGCCCAGATCTTCATGCCCTGGGTGCTGCTGATCATCCATGGCGGGCAGGCGGATGATACCGCGAACTACAATCTCGCCGTGCTGCTCACCCGCATCACGATGCCTTACCTGACCTTCATGGCCATCGCCGCGCTATTTTCCGGCGTACTGAACTCGCTGGAACGGTTCATCCTGTCGGCCGGCGCGCCGACGCTGCTGAATCTCTGCCTCATCCCCGCCGGCCTGCTCGGCACGACGCCCGAGGTGACGACCCTCTATGCCGCGATCGCCTTCTTCATCGCGGGCCTCCTCCAGGCGGGGGCGCTCTGGTGGGGCGTCTCACACCAGAAGGTGAAGCTCAGCCTGATCGGCTGGCCGCGCCTGACGCCCGCCGTGAAGAAAGTGCTGCTGCTCGCCGTGCCCGGCACGATCGCGGCCTCCGGCACGCAGATCAACATCATCGTCAGCCAGTCGCTCGCGAGCTTTGAAGTCGGCGCCAAAAGCTGGCTCTACGCCGCCGACCGGCTCTACCAGCTGCCGTTAGGCCTCGTCGGCGTCGCGGTGGGCGTCGCCATCCTGCCGCGCCTCAGCCGCGCCGCGCGGGCAGGGGACACCGCCGCCGGCGCCCGCACGATGGATGAAGGCCTCGGCCTCGCGATGGCGCTCACCTTCCCCGCCGCCGCCGGCTTGATGATCGCGCCGGTCTACCTGATCGACGCCTTCTTCGTGCGCGGCGCTTTCCTGCCGTCGGACGCCGCTGCCGCCGGGGCCGCCCTATTCCACTTTGCCTGGGGCGTGCCGGCTTTCGTGCTGATCAAGATCCTCGCGCCGCCCTTCTTCGCGCGGGAGGACACGAAAACGCCGATGCGCTTTGCCCTCGTCTCGGTCGTCGTGAACACGCTGCTCGGCGCAGGGCTTTTCTTCTGGCTGAAGCAGTCCGGCCAGGATGGCTTCCCCGGCCTCGCCATTGCCACCAGCACTGCCGCCTGGGTCAATGCCGGCCTGCTCGCGCTCAGCCTCGCCCGGCGCGGCTGGTACCGCCCCGGCCCCCGGCTGTGGATAGGGCTCTTCCGGGCCGCGCTGGCCACCGCGATCCTTGGCGCCGGCATCTGGCTGATGCTCTGGCAGCAGCCCGCGATCATCGCGGCCGTCGGCGACTCCGAAGCGCTGGCCGCTGCCGCTACGGTGACCTCCGCCGCCGTCATCTACGGCCTTGCCGCCCTGATCACCGGCGCCCTTAGGATCAGCGACATCCGGCAGGCTTTGCGGCGCTGATCAAACACGCTAAATGCCTGTCATCATGACAGAAACCACCCCCGCCTATACCGGCCCGAAGCGCGTATTCTCCGGCATCCAGCCGACGGGAAACCTGCATCTTGGCAACTATCTCGGCGCCCTGAAGAAGTTCGCGGACCTGCAGGCCGAGGGTCATGACTGCGTGTTCTGCGTGGTCGACCTGCACGCCATCACCATGCCCATCGAGCGCGGCGCCCTGATTGACCAGACCCGCCAGATCGCCGCCGCTTTCATGGCGGCGGGCGTGGACCCTTCGAAGTCCGTCATCTTCGCCCAGTCCTCCGTGCTCGCGCATGTCGAACTGGCCTGGATATTCAACTGCGTCGCCCGCATGGGCTGGGTCGAGCGGATGACCCAGTTCAAGGACAAGGCCGGCAAGGATGCCGAGCGCGCCTCCGTCGGCCTGTTCACCTATCCGGTGCTGCAGGCCGCCGACATCCTCGCCTACAAGGCGACCCACGTGCCGGTCGGCGAAGACCAGAAACAGCATCTCGAACTCAGCCGCGACATCGCCGACCGCTTCAACCGCGAATACGGCGTACCCGGATTTTTCCCGCTGCCCGAGCCGATGATCAAGGGGCCCGGCGCGCGCATCATGTCGCTCAAGGAAGGCACGAAGAAGATGTCGAAGTCCGACCCCTCGGACCTCTCGCGCATCACGCTGGTGGATGATGCCGACGCCATCTCGAAGAAGATCAAGAAAGCCACCACCGATACCGGCGTCATCCCGGCGACCGCTGAGGAACTGAAAGGCCGCCCTGAAGTCGAAAACCTCGTCGGCATCTATGCCGCGCTCTCCGGCCGCAGCGTCGAGAGTGTGCTCGCCGAGTTCGAGGGCAAGGGCTTCGGCGTCTTCAAGCCTGCGCTGGCGGATGTCACCGTCGCCCACATGGCCCCGATCACCACACGCTTCCGCGAGATTCTTGCAGACCCGGCAGGCATCGACCGCGTGCTCGCAGATGGCGCCGGACGCGCCAACGCCATCGCCGCGCCGATCATGGACGAAGTCCGCCGCGTCGTCGGCTTCTGGCGCCCTTAAGCAGCCTGCGACGCAAGCAGCGCTTGTCTTTCGGGCCGACGCTCCGCATCTTCCTGTTAAAGCCCTTAGGAGGATTGCCCCATGCGTTTCCTGCCCAGCCTCATCCTGCCTGCCGCGCTCTTGCTCGGGGCCTGCGGCGAAACCGCGGCGGCGCCCGCCGCTGACGGCGCAGCCGTTATCGAAGTGAAGGATGCCTTCATTGTCGAACCGCCCGAAGGCCGCGATATCACCGGCGGCGGCATGTATGTCTCGGTCAAGGGCGGCCCCGTCACCCTGACCGGCGCCCGCACCGATGCGGCCCGGAATGTCGAACTGCACACGATGTCGATGGAAAACGACATGATGCAGATGCGTAAGGTCGAAAGCTTCCCGGTCTCCGAAGACACGCCCCTCGTGCTCGAGCGGGGCGGCAACCATCTGATGCTGTTCGGGGTCGGCCCGATCGAGGCGGGGTCTCAGGTCGATGTCATCCTGACGTTCACGGACGAATCCGGCACCGAGGCCGAAGTTGTCACAAAAGCAGAGATCGTTCCTCCGGCTGGTTAATGCGCTTTCTGTAGGCAATAGGGGTGGTTATCCGAAATTTCATGCAGTCCCGCCCTGTTATTGCCACGCTGTTGACCGCATAGTCGCAGCAGATGACATCGACCCGGCCACCCGCTCAGGACAGGCGTAAACCCATGCCCTCACGCTCTGCTGCAGCGAAGCTTCCGAAGGCGTATGACGAAGACCTGCGCGCCAAGCCGCGCCCTACGCCCATCCCGCCGGAACACTTCATTTCTCTGGAACATGCCGAACCGAGCCCGATGATGCTCAGCTTCCAGAAGGGCTGGAAGCGGATCGTCGGATTTTTCAAGCTTATGCTCGTGCTCGCCGTCATCGGCGCCTATCCTGCCGCTGTGGTCATCTCCAGCCATATCGATGACAGCCCGGTTGTCTTCCCGCCGAATGAGAGTTGGTCCGTATCCGGCGTAGGTGTCGCGATCCACAAGGTCGCGCGCGAACTCGCCGGGGCAGGCTGGGCCGATGACCGTGCCAGCTGGCACCCTCAGGCCCGTCTCACCGCGCTGCCCGCCTGGCAGGAAGCGACCGCCGCCGGCCTCTCCGAACACGTCAAGCTTCTCTCCGAAGTCGCCGCCAATGCCGATGGCCCGGATGGGGACCTCGCCGCCGCTTCGCGCCTTCTGATGGCCGTGCCGGGGGAGGACATGCTTCCGCGCCTCACCGCCGCTGCCGAAGCGCTCAACCGGTTCGACACGCGTGCCTCGCGCGGCCTCGCCCTTCGCCCCTCGCCGGAAGAAACCCTGCCGCTCGAGATGGGCCTGTTCGCCGGCTGGGCGCAGGAAGACATCGCTGCCCTCTCAGACCGGATCAATGCCGAACAGACCGCCTGGCTCGCCAGTAAGGAAGACATCACGGCCTTCTACACCGCCAAGGCCCGCGCTCACCTCGCGCACGAGCTGATCGTTGCTGGCAAGTCCCGCGCTTACGGCCTCACCGGAAACGCCGAACTCGCCGCCACGCTCGCGCGTGCTGAAGCCTCCTGGAAGCGCGCCGCCGATATGAAACCCGCCTTCGTGTCCAACCAGCACGGGTCTGCGGCCATCCTGCCCAACCACCTCTCCAGCATGGCCTACTATCTGGTCGAAGCGGAGAAGGCTTCGGCCGATCTCGCGGCCCGCCTCGCCCCCGCGCCCGCCATGGTGGAAGACGTCGCCGGGACGGATGCCGCCGCGGGCCCGGCCGCCGCAGAAGTCGCTGTCCCTTGATCTGACGCACTTTGCACGCCATGTCTGGGTCCAGACAGCGAGGCGCCATGTTCATCCAGACTGAAGCGACACCGAACCCCGATACCGTGAAATTCCTGCCCGGACTGCCGGTGGCGGGCTTCCATGGTCCGTTCGACTATCCGGACGCCGCCAGCGCCAAGGTCAGCCTGCTGGCCCGCGCCCTGTTCCAGGTGGACGGTGTGGACCGCGTCTTCCTCGGCGCAGATTTCGTCTCGATCAGCAAGGCCGCAGCGAAAGACTGGAAACACGTCAAGCCGATGGTGCTGGCCGCGATCATGGACCATTACATGGCCGGACTGCCGGTGGTCGATACCGACGCCGCGTCCGATGAGGACGAGATCGTCTACGAAGGCGAGACCGCCGAGATCGTCAACGAGATCAAGGAACTCCTCGAAACCCGCATCCGCCCCGCCGTGGCGCAGGATGGCGGCGACATCACCTTCCGCAGCTTCGATGCCGCCACCGGCGTCGTGATGCTCAGCATGCGCGGCGCCTGCGCCGGCTGCCCGTCGTCCACGCAGACGCTGAAGATGGGCATCGAGAACATGCTGCGCACGTATGTGCCGGAAGTCACCGCCGTTGAGGCCGTGATCTAGTCTTTCTGCGCATTCCGCTTTCCCTTTCCAGAGCTTCCAAAAGGACCTTCCCATGGCCCATCCCGTCAACGATCACGCCCTTGATGTCATCTTCCGCGATGCGCGCAGCCAGAATGGTTTCGTCGACAAGGACGTGCCCGAAATCCTCATTCGCGCTGTCTATGACCTGACCAAGATGGGCCCGACCAGCGCCAACTGCTCGCCCGCCCGTTTCGTGTTTGTCCACACACCGGCCGGCAAGCAGCGCCTCCTGCCGCTGATGAGTGAAGGCAACCGCGCCAAGACCGAATCTGCGCCTTGGACCGTGATCATCGCCCACGATCTCGCTTTCCAGGAAAAGATCCCGAAACTCTTTCCTCATGCCCCCGGCGCGAAGGACTGGTTCAACACCAACCGCGACGAAACCGCCATTCGCAATGGCACGCTGCAAGGCGCCTATCTGATGATCGCCGCCCGCGCCATCGGCCTCGATTGCGGCCCGATGAGTGGCTTCGACATGGCCGGCGTCAACCGCGAATTCTTCGAGAACGACGAAGGCGAGCTCAAGCACTGGCGCGCCAACTGGATCTGCAATCTCGGCTATGGCGACAAGACCAAGCTGTTTGACCGCAGCCCCCGCCTCGAATTTGACGAGGCCTGCCGCATCCTTTGAGTGCCGAATCCTAAGCCCCGATCCGCAGGTCCCAGCGAAGGCTGGGACCCAGGTGAAGAAAAAACCTTCTTCTCTGTCTGAACCCTTGCCTGACGCAGGGGCCTGCGGCGCGCAAATCGACAGAGTTCCGTTCACCCACCCGATGCGCTAACACGCCCCATGCTCACGCTCGGCCTCAACACCGCCTTCAGCACAATGGAAGCCGCCCTCATCCGGGACGGCGACATCCTGTGTGACCGGCGCGAAGCCATGCCGCGCGGCCAGGAACGCCGGCTGCCGGGCCTCGTCGCCGAACTCTGCGCCGAAGCCGGCGTCACCCTCGCCGAGCTCACCCGCATCGGCGTCGTCGCCGGCCCGGGCAGCTTCACCGGCCTGCGCATCGGCGTCGCCTATGCGCGCGGCCTCGCCCTCGTCACCGGTGCAAAAGTCCTCGGCGTCACCAGCCTCGAAGCGGCCATCCCCGCCGGCCTCGAAGGCCCCGCCCTCGGCTGCCTCCAGGCCCAGCGCCGCCCCCCCGAGCAGACCTGGTGGGTGCAGGGCATCTCCGAAGGGGAGGGCATCGCAAAAGTCATCGAAGTTCCGCTCAAGGAGCTTCTCCCCATGCTCGCCGGCTTCCACGCCCCCGTCTTCATGGATGGCAGCGAAGCCCTCGGAGACCTCGCTGCCAAACTCGACCTGCGCCCGATGCAACCGAGCGCGATCACCGCCGCCCTGAAGGCCAGCCTCTTCGACCCCGCCAAGCATCCGCCCGCACCCGTCTACGCCCGCGCACCAGATGCGGCCTTGCCTGCGGTGAAAAGCTGAGCACTCAGAATCTCAGCCTCACGCCCCCGTTCACGATGAACCCGTCATTGCGCGACCAGATGTCGGTCGTCCACTGACCATCGGGTGCGCGCTGCGGCCTTAGCAGGGACTCCTCCCGCGTCTGGCGCACATTGAGGATGTTCTCCGCATTGATGAACCAGCTCGCCGGCCCACGCGTGATCTCGCCGAGAATGCCCACATCGAGATACCCGTCACTGACTGTCCGGAACGGACTGTCTTCAACCCGTTGCTCGCCCGTATAGTACATCTCCACGCCGAGCCGGAATTCGCCGTGGCGCTCCCACATCGCGACCATCCCGGCTGTATGCTGCGGGGTGAGCGCAACCTCCTGCCGGCCGACGCCGAGGTCGCCCGGCTCGCTGGAGTCAATGAACAGATAGCTCCCGGTCAGCTTGAAATCACCGATGAGGTAACGCAGCAACAGCTCCGTCCCGCGCAGTTCGGTCGTACCCACCGTATTGACCAGCCGCACCCTGTCCGGCGCGCCGCCCGGGAGGCTGGCGAAAGGCTGCAGCCGGGTCGCGCCGTCCACATCCGACGCGAACAAGGTGGCGTTGGCTTCGATCCGCCCGCGCTTGTACGTGGTGTCGAACGAAGCTGTCCGGGCGGTCTCCTCCGTCAGGCCGGAGAGTGGCTCGAGCCGCGACAGCCCCGCCGCCTCAATCTCCTCGACGAAGGGTGTCGGTGCAAAATAGCCTTCCGCCACCGATCCCCGGAACGTCCAGTCGCCCGGCCGGTAAAGCACCGATACGCGGGGGCTGAACTGCGTGCCGTAAGCGCTGTGGTCGTCGAGGCGGCCGCTCGCCGAGACCGAAAAATCCTCCGTCAGGTCATGATCCACCTGGCCGAACAGTCCGGGTACATCATAAGTGTAGTCGAAACCCGGCAGCAGGTCCGAGCTGTAGACCTCCGACTGGAACGCCGCGCCGGCAACCCAGTTGGTCCCGCCGGCCGCCCCGGCAAACGACGCCTCCAGAAGATAGCTCTCATGCCGGTCGTCTTCCACCACCGGGCCAAAGCGGTGCTCATGGTCCTGCACCATGCCAGAGGCGCGAAGCTTGCCGGTGACCGACGCCGTCAACGGCACGTCTGCAATCAGCCCACCATCCAGGCGCGTCGTGTCCTGGTTCTGCGCGAAGAAGCTGCCGTCCGGCACTGTGCGTCCCTCGCGCGTGCCACCTTGCCGCTGCTCGGTCATATACCCCACCGTGGCATAGACTTCCGAACCGTCTGCGCCCTGCCAGAACAGGCGAGGCCGCGCGGTCCAGCGCTCATAGCCGGGCATGTCGATCCAGCCGTCGAGATCAAAATCCTGCAAGCCCTGCCGGTGCGCCCCGGCGGTCAGCGATGCGCCCAGCGTCCCGGAAAGGGGCGCCGCGCCATAAGCCGTGAAGTCCTGTCCATCGCGCGAGGTCAGGTTCGCGAGAACCTCGCCCTCCGCTTCCTCTCCCGGCCGCCGCGAAACGAGGTTGATCACACCTCCCAGCGCCGAGGCGCCGTACAGGGACGTTGCCGAACCCTTGATCACCTCGACCTGCCGGAGGTCGGTCGGCGGAATCTGCAGCAGGCCGATCGATTGCCCGCCATACAGCGGCAATCCGTCGGACAGGATCTGCGTGTATCGACCGAACAGGCCCTGCACGCGAACATTGGCGGCGCCCAGCGCAGGCGACGTCACCTGCACCCGGATGCCGCCCGTCTCGCTCAGCAGCGTCGCAATATTGCCCGGCCGCATGATCGCCTTTTCCTCGATCTCCTCGCGGTTGATCACCTCGACGCGCATCGGTTCATCCTGAGCCATGCGGCCGGAACGTGTCGCCTGGACCATTACGGCCTCGAGCGTTTTCTCTTCGTCTTCGTGGTCGTGTTCATCGTGTTCGTCACCCGGCAGGTGACTTTCAGTCTCGGGGTTTTGGGTTTGGGCTGCGGCGGCGCCGAAGCCAAATCCGGACAAGGCAAGGGCGATCGCCGAAAGGCGCAGATAGTCAGACATGGTGAGGGGTCCTCGAAAAGAATCTGTTTGGAGGCGCGGTCAGCTTGTGACGCGCCGGCTCAGGCAGATTCAGATACGGGGAGGACGGAACAGTTCGCTGGGCCGCGCCGGCCGGGCGCTCGCCGCTGGCAAGGGATGCAGGCTGGACCGGTCGGTGCCCGCAGCGGTGAACCGCGGGGCATCCGGGCCGATCAGATGGACATGGCAGGTGCCGCAGCCATGCGCCGCGTGATCGTGCCCTTCATGGCCCGCGTCTTCGCCGGCGGCGGGCCCGGCATCTTGTGCCTCCACGCAGACCGTCTCCGGCGGCGCCTCAGCATGCAGGGCAGACGCCATCGGCGCGTGCACCACGGTCAGCACGGCCAGGGCTGCAAGCAGCTTGGCAAGTACGGACCATAACGCACTCAAGATCATGTAACCCGCCTGCGAACGCGGCCTCGAGAAGCCTTGATGGCTCCCCGAAAGGCCCGTTTCTCCGCTGTCTATCGCCCAGCCTGTCTGCAGAAACAAGCGGCAGCCGGGCAAAAACTCGAAACCAAACAACGCTCGCCATGCAAATCGCTGTCAATGAGATCCCCTAGCTCCCCCGCGCCAACCAAGGCTCCAGGTCGTCTTCCTGCGCGATCAGCGCCAGCCCGTTGGCAATCGACACGAACTGGTCACCCGTCTCGACTTTCCCAGCGCCGAACCGTGCCTCAAAACTCTGCCTCAGCGCCGGCACATAGGATGTGCCGCCGGTGAGGAAAACGCGGTCGATGTCCGCCGCGCCGAGATTTGCGCGCGCCAGCGCTTCGCCCACGGTCGCCTGGATCGCGCGCACGTCCTCGCCGATCCAGCTCTCGAACTCGCTGCGCGCAATCGTGCGATGGAGTTTCAGCCGGCCCACGTCGAGATCGAACCGCGCTTCCTCCGTATGCGACAGCGCGGTCTTCAGCTGCGCCACCGCGCGGTAGAGCAGGTAGGTCGCGTCCGCATCGAGGAAGGCAATGAAGGCCTCGATCAAGCGCGGATCATCCGCCATGTTCGCCAGCTTCACGAGGTCGGCGTAGTCACGCGTGTGCCGCATGATCGACAGCTGGTTCCATTGCGCAAACCGGCTGTAGAAGGCGGCCGGCACCGGAAGTGTCTTGCCGTCGCTCTGGAACGTGCTGCCCTTGCCGAACAGGGGCGAGACGACATGGTCGATGATTTTCTGGTCGAACGCGTCGCCCGCAATCCCGATGCCCGCATGCGACAGCGCCTCCGCCCGCAGCTTGCCCGCGCCCGGATTAAACCGGAGGATCGAGAAGTCGCTCGTCCCCCCGCCGAAATCCGCCACCAGGATCGTCGCAGGTTCGCTGAGCCGCTGCGCATAGAAGAACGCCGCCGCGACCGGCTCATAGACATGATGGATCGTCTCGAAGCCGAGCCGTTTCAACGCGGTCTCGTATCTCTCCTGCGCCAGCTTCTCGTCCGGCTGCGCGCCTGCAAACTGCACCGGCCGTCCGATCACCACCTGCCTTGGCCAGTCCGCGCCGGACCGTTCCGACAAGCGCCGCAGGTAAGCCGACAGCAGGTCCTCGAAATACCAGTTCTTGTTGTGGATCACCGTCGAGGAAAACAGCGGGCTCGCCGCAAAGGTCTTGAACGACTGGATGAACCGGCAGTCCCCGCCGAGTTCCAGGAACTGGTCGATCGCCCACGGGCCGATCTCCATCATCGCGCGCGATCCGCCCCGGTCCTCGTCCTTCCAGAAGCAGAGCACCGAGCGGCACGCCTCGAAGGCCGCATTGTCATGCCGGAAGCTCATCGCCTGTGTGCGGCCATCCGCTTCGGCAAGCACCGCGACGCTGTTGGTCGTGCCAAAGTCGAGGCCAAGCGTGGGGGCCGTTCTGGTCATCGCGGGCTCTTGTGCTCAGGCAAAGGGCAGGCGAACTAGCAGGCGGCAGGCCCCGCAATCAATCCCGCCCGCCCCTGATTTTAGATTTTCCGTTCCGTTTGCTGGCGCCCTGACCTGATGACCCACACCTTGCGCGCCCTGACGCCGTCCGACGCCGCTGCCGCCGCCGCTGTTCACGCGCTCGGCTTTGCGGACCCGTGGAGCGAAGCCGGCTTCGCCGCCCAGTTCGCAGACCCCGCCGCTATCACCCTCGGCCACGTCGAAGATGGCGCCCTCATCGCCTTCGCGCTCTTTCGTGAGGTCGCCGGCGAAGCAGACCTCCTCACCGTCGCAACGCATCCGGACCGCCGCAGTCAGGGCCTTGCCCGCGCGCTCCTCTCCGCTCTGGCGCAAACCCTCGCGGCGCGCGGCGTGGGCCGCCTCACGCTCGATGTCGCCGAGGACAACATCGCCGCCCGCCATCTCTACGCGTCTCTCGGCTTCACCGACGATGGCCGCCGCCCGCGCTATTACACAGCCGGGCGCGCCGTGCCGGTCGACGCCGTACTGATGTCGAAACCGCTCGCCGGGTAGCCTTGCACGGGCAGGGGCCTATACTCCCTCGAAACACACGGGAGAGATACATGGCCGACACCGAGCAGAACATCGACATCCCACCGGAAGTCTTCAAACTCTACGACGCCTATTGCCACGGCGACCTCTCCCGCCGCGCCTTCTTCTCCAAACTCTCCACCTACGCCGTCGGCGGCCTCACCGTCTCGATGCTCGCCGCCTGCGTGATGCCGGACTATGGCCGCGCCCAGACCGCCGAAGGCGAGCCGGACCTGATCGAGGAAACGGCGATCTACTCGTCTCCGAACGGCGCCGGCGAAATGTCCGGCTACCTCGTCCGCCCCGCGGGCGCCAAGGGCAAGCTCGCCGGCATCATCGTCGTCCACGAGAACCGCGGCCTCAATCCGCATATCCGCGATGTCACGCGCCGCGCCGCCAAGGCCGGCTACGCCGCCTTCGCCCCCGACGCGCTTCATCCCCTCGGCGGCTATCCCGGCAACGATGACGCTGGCCGCGAATTGCAGGCCAAGCGCACCCCCGCCGAAATGTATGCTGACTTCGCCGCCGCCGCCGAATTCCTGCGCGATCACGACGCCACCAATGGCAAGATCGCCTGCACCGGTTTCTGCTTCGGCGGCGCCATCACCAACCAGATGGCGGTCAATCTCCCCTGGCTGAAAGCCTCCGTGCCCTATTATGGCGGCTGGCCCACCGTCGAGGAGGCTGCCAAGGTCGAGGTACCCCTTCAAATCCATCTCGCCAGCGAGGACGAGCGCGTCAACGCGGGCTGGCCGCCTTACGAGGCAGCCCTGAAAGCCGCCGGAAAAGTCTATGAAGTCCACTGGTACGAAGGCACCCAGCACGGCTTCCACAACGACACCACGCCCCGTTACAATCCTGAAGCGGCCGCCCTTGCCTGGAGCCGCACGCTGGACTTCTTCGCGAAGCACCTCGCCTGATCCGGACTGGACAATTTAGGGAACCTGGTCGATGTTCCCTGAATGTTCGAGTCGGCTGTTACCTTCGATACGCCTGCCGGCGCCTGCGGCCTGGCGTGGTCAGACGCCGGCCTGACGCGCGTTCGCCCGTTCGAGGAAAGCGTTGCCTCCGCCGCCGCGCGCGTCTCGAAGCAGGGCGCGACCGTCGTCCCTGAAACCGAAGCCCCGCCGCACATCGCCTCCGTTATCGCCGCGCTCCGCGCGTTCCACACGGGTGCGCCAACTGCCTTCGATGACGTGGCGCTCGATTTCACCGGCCTCTCAGATTTCGAATCCGGCCTCTACCATGCCCTGCGCGCAGTCGCCTGGGGCGAGACCGTCTCCTATGGCGAACTCGCCCGCCGCACCGGAGCGGATACAAGCGCCGCCCGGGCCGTCGGTCTCGCCATGGGCCGCAATCCCTGGCCGGTCATCGTGCCCTGCCACCGCGTGCTCACCTCCGAAGGCAAGCTCGGCGGCTTCTCCGCGCCGGGCGGCGGGCGCACCAAGTCCGCGCTGCTCGCGCGCGAAGGCGTCCACCTCGACGGCGGCCAGCTCGCGCTGTTTGAATGAGCCCCTTGCCGTTGGGGCCTTCGTACAAATATGGACATTCCCGGCAGGGAGAGGCAAAAGGGCCGCCATGGACCGTTTAGAAAAACTCTGTATCGAAAAAGGCCTCCGGATGACGGAGCCCCGGCGCATCATTGCCCGGATCTTGTCGAGCTCGGATGATCACCCGGACGCCGAGGAGCTCCACCGCCGCGCCAACTCTCTCGATGGCTCGATCTCGCTGGCCACTGTCTACCGGACCGTGAAGCTTTTCGAGGATGCCGGCATCATCCAGGCGCACGACTTCCGCGATGGCCGCGCCCGCTACGAGGAAGTGCCCGAGGAACACCATGACCACCTGATCAACGTGAAGTCTGGCGAAGTGGTCGAATTCCACTCCGCCGAAATCGAGAAGCTGCAGGAAGAGATCGCCCGCAAGCTCGGCTTCCGGCTGGTCGATCACCGGCTCGAACTCTACGGCATTCCGATCAAGGACGGGGAGTAGTCCCCAAGGCCCTATTCGGCCAGCACCACCTTGAAGATGCCGTCGAAATCCTTGTTGGCGACATACAGATACCCGTCCGGGCCCTGCACCACATCCCGGAAGGCCTGATTCGCCTCGCGCAGCAGGTCTTCCTTGCCGATCACCTTGCCGCCTTCGAGGTCAATCCGTACAAGGACGAGTCCGCTTGGCCCGTTCATCCCGCCCACGAACAGGTCACCCTTCCAGCCGGGATAGACATCGCTGGTCAGCATTGTCAGGCCCGACGGCGCAATCGACGGCACCCAATAGGTCTGCGGCGCGGTGATGCCTTCGGACTCGGTCTGGTCGGTAATCACCGTGCCATCATAATTGACGCCGTAGGTCACTTTCGGCCAGCCATAATTGGCGCCCTTGGTGATGATGTTGAGTTCGTCGCCGCCCTTCGGCCCGTGCTCGGTTTCCCAAAGCGTGCCCGATACCGTGTCGAAATACAGCCCTTGCATGTTGCGGTGGCCGTACGACCAGACCGCCGGGTTGCCCGCCGCACCATCCGCAAACGGATTATCTGCCGGGATCGACCCGTCCGGATTGATCCGGATGACCTTGCCATGCGTCGTCTTCGGATCCTGCGACAGGTCCATGTACTTGTAGCCTTCGCCGATCGTGACGAACAGCGTCCCATCATTGCCGAAGGCGAGGCGCGAACCGTAATGGTAGGTTGTATCGCGCAGATCGCCGCGGAACAGTTCCTCGACATTCTCCAACGCCGAGTGATCGTCGCTCAACCGGCCGCGGACCACGAGGGTCGAGTTTGCTTCCGGCGTGCCGGACGACAGCGACACGTAAACGAGCCGGCTCGCCGCAAAGTCCGGATCAAGCGCGAGGCCGAGATACCCCGCCTGATCAGCGACAAGCGCTTGCGGCAGGCCGGTCACCGGTGTGGGCGCCGCGCCGCCGGGCGCGAGATATTTCAGGCCGCCTTCCTTCTCGGTGAACAGCAGCCCGCCATCGGCGAGGAACGCCATGCCCCAGGGCTGCTCGGCCGCCACCAGCGGTTCAAGTTTCACCTTCGTGTCACTGACCGCGATGGGCGCGGACGGCTCCACCGGCTGCGAACAGGCGGCGAGCGCCGCAAGGACGGCGACGGCGGGCAGGCGGGCAAAGGTGTTCATGGCGCGGGCTCCAGGCAGTGTCGTGAATGTTGACCGCAGGCATAAAAGGTTCCGTCGCCGCGCGCCAACGAAAAAGGGGCGGCCCCGAAAGGCCGCCCCTCGATCATGTGACGCGTGAAGCGCCGGTTACCAGGACTTCGTGACCGACACGCCGTAGGTGCGCGGCTCGGTGAGGAAGATGTTGGTGAACAGGCCCGAGGAGTCGTCGGTCAGGTAAGCACCGGTGATGACTTCCTCATCGGAGATGTTCTTGCCGAACAGGTCGACCCGGATGCCATTCTCGTCATTGAAGAGCGAGACCGTGGCGTTCAGGTTATCCCAGGAAGGCAGCTCGTCGCGCTTGGTATTGTAGACGCGGCTGAAGCTGTCGGACTGGCGATAGTAGTCAACCCGGCCGGTGAGGCCCCAGTTGCCGAACGAGCCCGGATCCCAGGTGTATTCAACACCGACGTTAAAGGTCGATTCCGGCGCGCCCGGCTGCGAGTTGCCGTCAAGGTCCTTGGCATCGCCGTCGAACGGTGTGAATGCCGCGAACGTGCTCGTGGAGCCGTCGGTGTTGGTGACGGTCACGGAGGACGCAGCCGTCAGGCCGAAAGCGCCTTCCTGTCCGACGAACGCACCGGAGCACAGGCCCCGTGTCGCGCCGGCGGGCAGGAGGCTTGCCTGGATGGCGCCCAGCACCGTGGCATAGCCTTGGGCCGAGACGACGCAGTTGGCAAAGGAAGCCGCATTCTTGATCGTCACGAGGTCGGAACGGCCGTTCGTGCGGTCAAGCACGTCGATGCCCCAGGTATCCTGGATCTCGGTGCTGAGCAGGCCGAGGTTGGCGTTGACGATCAGGGTCGACACCGGGTTCCAGATGGTTTCGATCTCGAGGCCCTGGATCTTGGTGTCGATGTTGAAGTTGGCCGAAGACCGGTTCACGATCTGCGTGATCTGATAGCCTTCATAGTCATACATGAAGCCTGTGAGGTTGGCTTGCAGCGCGCCGCCGGCCAGCGTGTTCTTGGTGCCAACTTCATAGGAGTTGATGAACTCCGGGTCGAAAACCTGCGGGAACAGGTTTGCGCCTGCGGGCTGGGGCGGGTTGATACCGCCACCTTTATAGCCGCGCGAGTAGAATGCGTAGAGCAGTGTGTCTTCGGTGAAGCCCAAGTCCGGGGTCCAGTCGAAACCTGCGCGGCCCGTGGTCTCTGCGAAGTTCGCGTTCAGCGTACCGTCGCCGCCATCGTCCGGATCTGCGCCAACGGTCGGACGCGGCGCCAGCGGGTCACCGCCGGGGATCGCTACCGCCGGTGTGAACAGGAAGGTCGGGATGATATCCTGTTCCTTCTTGTCGTTTGTATACCGCAGGCCGAGCGTGAATTTCAGGTCTTCGGTCAGATCATAATAGCCTTCACCGAACACGGCATAGGAATCGAGCGTGTAGGGCGAAAGCGAACGGAAGTAGTTGCCGCCGGTGCCGTTAATGGCGCCGCCGAAGACCGGCACACCGCCGGTGCCGTCATCAATCGGCACCGGGAAGCCGAAGCCGAGGGGACAGGTTGCACCGGCGCAAAGATTGTTGTTGACTAGGAAATTCTGGAGCTGGGTCAGGGCCGTCAGGGTGTTCGACAGAACGGCATACCCGTCGGTCGGAACCTGCGGATCGATGGACTCGAAGTCCACCTTGATGGCGCCAAGGTTGAAGTTGAACGGGCCATCATAGTCTGACTGCAGGCGAAGCTCGTGCGTCGTCTGCTCGCTGCCGCCGCCGGCGATATCGAACGTCCGGAAGATGTTCGAAGCGCCGAGCTGCGGGTCATTCACGACACCGCCGGGAAACAGGATGTTGAACGGGGCAAAAGGAAGGTTGTTGAACGCGACGTTCGGGGCGATCTTGTTATAGTCTTCAAGCGACTCCAGCGACGTCTCGCTATAGCTGCCGATATAGCTGAGCTTCAGGGAGTCGGTGAGGTCATACTCGCCCTTGAGGGTGTACAGCGTCTGGTCTGCGAAGTAGCTGGGGTCAAAGGCCGACTCGATGTTGCGCAGGTTCGGATCAACCGGCTGCGTGAAGGCATCGCCGTTGAGCAGGCCTACTGCAACGCCGAGGCCGCCGCCAAGGGTTGCCACCGAGTTCACCCGGTCATTCATGTCCTCAAGTGCAACGTCACGGCAGCCGAGCGAGGTAACCCGCTGGTCAAGTGCGCCGATGGCAATGCCGTTGAACGATGTCTTCAGGGGGTCCTTGGCGCACAGCTGCTTGCCGGCGCGAAGGCGGTCATCTTCCTCTTCGAAGTGTTCGGCGATGAACGTGGCGCGGAAATTGTCGGTCGGTTCGAACAGGATCGAGCCGCGCACGCCAAACAGTTCACGGCCGTCGATCGACTGACCGGTGACGGTGTTGGTGGCATAGCCCGAACGCTCAAGCGCGCTGCCGGCGAGACGAACGGCGATCTTGTCGCCGATCGGCAGGTTCAGCATGCCCTTGTATTTGCGCGTGTCATAATTGCCGAGCGTGATCGTCGCGCTGCCCTGGTACTCTTCGAGCACAGGCTTCGCGGTGATCGCGTTGAACACGCCGCCGGTGGCGTTACGGCCGTAGAGCGTACCTTGCGGACCGCGCAGCACTTCGACGCGCTCCATGTCGAAGAACTCGGCTTCGAGGAGGCGGTTGGCGCCCAGCGGCACGTCGTTCTGGTGGATACCCACGCCCGCGTCGCTCGATTGGGCGACGGCATCGACGCCGATACCGCGGATGCGGAAGTTGAAGCCGCCGAAGTTGCCGGCCGTGAAGGCGGTGTTCGGGATGGCTTTCAGAAGGTCAGGGCCGCCGGTCAGCTGCATCTTGTCGAGCGCAGCTTCGTCAAAGGCCGAAACAGCAATCGGAACGTCCTGGATGGACTGTTCGACTTTCTGGGTGGTGACGGTAACCGTGCCAAGGCGACGGTCATCTTCAGGAGCGGCGTCTTCCTGGGCGATTGCCAGGGGGCCGAACAGGCTCATCGCCAGGGCCGAAGCACCTGCCAACAAGACGTACTTCGAGTCTGTGATTCGGGTCATTCGAATTTTCCTCCCCTCGGGCCGCACATGGCAAAGCACCGATTTTGTTGCTGATTTACGAGCAATCCTCATTGGCGGGACCGCTTCGAGGTTCACACAAGTGCAGGATCAGTGCCGTGTCAATTGGTCTCGCTGGGGGAGGGGCCAAACACTTGCCGGAGGTGTCAAAAATGTGACGCCCAGCTTCCCTTGCGTCTTGGCCGCTCCGGGCGGGACTGTTAGACGCCGCGCATGTCCCATCCGCTCGACACCGCGCCCGAGACTGCCCTTGTCCTGTTCTCCGGAGGACAGGATTCCGCCACCTGCCTCGCCTGGGCGCTGGACCGGTATGCCCATGTCGAGACAGCCGGTTTCGATTATGGCCAGCGCCACCGTGTCGAACTCGCCTGCCGCGTGACTTTCCGTGAGCACCTGATCGAGGCTTTCCCCGGCTGGGCATCCCGTCTGGGTCCGGATCATCTGCTGGATGCGACCGTGCTCAAATCCCTCGGCCAGACCGCGATGACCGAGAATGTCGAGATCGAGATGCAGGCGAACGGCCTGCCGTCGACCTTTGTGCCGGGCCGCAATCTCCTCTTCTTTACCCTTGCCGGCGCGCTCGCCGTCCGCCGCGGCGCCTCCGTCCTCGTCGGCGGCATGTGCGAGACGGACTTCTCGGGCTATCCCGATTGCCGCGCCGTGACCCTCAAGTCGCAGGAAAAGACACTCCAGCTCGGCCTCGAGTCGGACCTGATCATCGAGGCGCCCCTCATGTATATCGACAAGGCCGGCACCTGGGCCCTCGCCGAAAGCCTCGGCGGCGAGGCGCTCCTCGGCCTCATAACCGAACACACCCACACCTGCTACCTCGGCGACCGCACCCACCGCCATCCTTGGGGCTATGGCTGCGGCACCTGCCCGGCCTGCGAACTCCGGGCGAATGGCTGGACCCGCTGGCGGGCCACGCAATGACCTGGTCGGTCAAGGAGGCCTTCTACACGCTGCAGGGGGAGGGCGCGCAGACGGGGCGCGCCGCTGTCTTCCTGCGCTTTGCCGGCTGCAACCTCTGGAGCGGCCTCGAACGTGACCGCGCGGCCGCCGTCTGCCGCTTCTGCGACACCGATTTCGTCGGCACGAACGGCGAAGGCGGCGGCAAGTTCCGCGATCCCGCCAGCCTCGCCGCGCATGTTGCCGGCATCTGGGCGGCCCACGCAGCCCCGGGCGGCAAGCCCTATGTCGTCTGCACCGGCGGCGAACCGCTGCTGCAGCTGGACGAACAAATGATCGAAGCCCTGCATGAGGCTGGGTTCGAAATTGCTATCGAGACCAATGGCACCCTTCCGGCGCCGGCCTCCGTCGACTGGATCTGCGTCAGCCCGAAGGCCAATGCCGCCCTCGTGCAGACGCACGGCCATGAACTGAAGCTCGTCTACCCCCAGGCCGAGCCTGAAGCGCAGCCCGATCGCTTCGTCTCACTGGACTTCCAGCACTTTTTCCTCCAACCGAGAGACGACGGGCCGGGCTTGTCTCACGTTGCGGAAACGGCCGCTTACTGTTTGAAGAATCCAAAATGGCGACTGAGCTTGCAAACCCACAAACTGACCGGTCTGCCCTAGTGGCGGAAGGCCAGGTGTTCGAGATCTCGAAGGCGGTCACCTTCGAGGCAGCGCACTATATGGGCGGCAAGCCCGAGGGCCATCCCTACCGCGCCATCCACGGCCACTCCTTCCGCCTCGAAGCGACCGTCGCAGGCATCGTGAAGCCCGGCGAGCAATGGGTCGAAGACCTCTCCCATCTCGCCGATTGCCTGAACGCGACCGCCGCGAAACTCGATCACCGCCTCCTCAACGAGATCGAAGGCCTCGAAGTCCCCACCCTCGAACGGCTCTGCCTGTGGGCCGCCGCCGACCTGCGTCCGCACCTCTCCGGCCTCACCCGCGTCGCCATCGCCCGCCCCAGCCTCAACGAACGCTGCGAACTGGTCCTGAAGCAGGGCTGAGCCTCGGCACACCGGGCACGCACTTTTTATTCCCCATAGCTGCGCTGGCTCCTGCCGTTGCAGCGGCAGCGTTCGGGTTTCGTCGGCGAGGGCATTTCATTCCGGCCTAAGGAGGCGCGCGGGCCTTCTGCGCGAGGCAATCCTCGATATGGTCGTGCACCTTGAGGAGCCCGGGCAGGGCGCGGGCCCGCAGCGCGGGAGGCAGGGCACGAAGGACGGGTTCTGTTTGGGCTGATTGCACGCGCCGGGCGAGGCGCCGCGCGATGCGGTCGCGGGCGCGCCAGGCGCCGGCGAGGACGGCGAGGCGTTCGAGGAAGAGAGCGTTGGAGAGCTCCGGCGTGTCGGGCGCGGGGTTCGGGTTTGCGCCTCGCGGCATGCGCTCGCGCGGGGTGTCCGTCAGGCGGAGTTTGCGGCGGCGGGGGCGGGGCGGCGTGAGGCGAGGAATCGGCGGCGGGGCGCTCCGCGGGCGTAGCGGCGGGAGCAGCACGTCGAGTGCGAGCAGATGGAGCAGGCGGCGGATCATCGCGGTCAGGAGGACGAGGCCGTTATTGGCGGTGCGGCGGACCCCGGGGTCAGCCCAGCCGGCAGCATGGCGCAGTGCGTAGCCCCGCAGGGCGCCGTGATGCTGGGCGGCCATGCGCCAGAGCTCAGGGAGGGTAGGGCCTGGGTGGTTCATGCGGGAAGCATAACCCGGCCTCGCATGCGGCCGGATTGGTTTGGGCGATGTATGTTGCAAGCGCCTAACGCGGCTTTGTATTTTGTGGCGGGACACGGCGGATTTGATTGCGCAGGCGCGGATTTGCGCAACGAAATCCGCCACCCCGGCGCGCGCCTCCACCCGAAATGGCGCATCCTCCTCGACGCCCTACCCGCCCGGCTACAGTCGTTCCAGCCCAGACAACACGTGCACCCGCCATGCCCGACCCGATGACCTAGGAACAACGCGAGGCGAAGTGGTGGGCTGATGGGTGCGCCGAGGATTACACTTGGGGTGGCCTCGCGAAGAAACCGCTTGAAGATTGAGTTGTCGCAGACCGATTGCGGCGCGAGGCAGACTCCGTCCGGGTGTATGGCAAGCCAATTTCGGAGACCCTGACACCCGCCCGCTGTTGCTGCAAATCACACTCGCCCCGAAATACCTGCGCGCCCGTGCTGGCCGCGTCTGGACGCTGGAGGCGATCGACGCGCTGCTTGATCCGCGCCGCCTGCCAAGGGTTGCGCGCGGGAAGGGGGCCGGTAAGGTCGCCGGACCGCCGAATCCCTGCCAAGTGAGGGCCGCTTGTTCCAGCAACTTTCCGTGCCGTTCCCGGCCGCCGTGCCGGCGGTCCAGCGGCTGATGCGGGTCGCGTCGGACTGGGGCCGCGAAGCCGTCGCCGATCTGGCTTCGCCCGATACCGTCTGGCAGCTTGCCGCCATTCTGGTCGCTGCCGCCATCGGCTATGTCCTGTCCCGCTTCCCGCGCAAGCGCCTGATGGCGGTCGCCGAAGCGCGCGGGCGGATCGACTTCGTGCTTCTCGCCCTCGTCGCCGTCCTGCGCATGCTCTGGCCCGCCTTCACCGTGCTCCTGCTCGTCGGTGTCACTGCCGCCTTCGAAGCCGCCGGGCTCGGCAGCCGCTCGCTGCACATCGCCATCAGCCTGCTCACGGCCTGGATTGCGGTGCAGATCGTCACGGCCAGCATGACGCGCGGCCTCGTCTCGAAAACCGTCGCCTTTTCGCTCTGGGCCTTCGCGGCGCTCTACATCGTCGGTTGGCTCGGCCCCCTCGGCGAAGGGCTCGAATCGGTGGTCGTCCACTTCGGTTCAGCGGAAGTCACACTCCTCCGCCTGCTGACGAGCCTCGGCCTCGCGGCCTTCGCGCTCTGGCTCGGCTGGCTGATCGGCAACCTCGCCCAGTCACAGATGCGCAGCTCGCAGAACCTGCCGCCCTCGGTCGGCGGCCTGCTTGGCCAGACGCTGAAGGGCGTCGCCATCATCATCGCTTTCGTCGTCGCGCTGAACGTCATCGGCGTGAACCTCGGCGCGCTCACCTTCTTCTCCGGCGCCCTCGGCGTCGGCATCGGCTTCGGCCTGCAATCGATCTTCTCTAACTTCATCTCCGGTGTCATCCTGCTGATGGAAAAGACGCTGAAGGTCGGTGATTTCATCGAGCTGCAGGGCGGCCTGTCGGGGCTCGTGAAGGAGATCAACTTCCGCTCCACGGTGCTGACCACCAACGACAATATCGACATCATCGTGCCCAACGAGGCGTTCATCAAGAACCAGCTGATCAACTGGACGCACGCCGATGCCAAGCGCCGCATCCATGTGCCGTTCGGGGTCGCCTATGGCACGGCGAAGGAACTCGTCCAGAAGGCCGGGCTGGAAGCTGCGGCTGCATTGCCCTGGACGTTCGACGATCAGGGCGAGCGCAGCCCGCAGGTCTGGCTAGTCCGCTTCGGCGAGTTCCGTCTCGATTTCGAACTCATCGTCTGGCTGACAGACGAGGCCGTCCTTCGCCCGCAGCGCGTGATGGCGGACTATGTCTGGGAAGTGCACTCGGCGCTGGAGCGGCACGGCATCCATGTGCCGCATCCGCAACGCGACCTGCACCTGAAGACACCGGACGTCCTCAGTGTGCGGATTGAGCCGGGCGAGAAGTCCTAGTCGATCGTCTTGGCAAACCGCGCGGCAAACCGGCTCGAGGCCCGGCGGGCATCCTGCCAGGTGGTCAGGCCGGCCTGGCGAATGTCGTGTTCATACCATTTGTATTCGAACGGCTCGGACGCGGCGCCCGAGGCATCATAGGCCACCGCCTGCAGCTTCATGCCGCCGAGGCTGACAGAGCGGAACACGTCGAGGCCGGGCTCGTCCGCGCCTTGCTTGAAGGTTGGACGCGAGGGCTTGGCATCGACAATGGTCACATCAATGCGCGCCACGTCGGCGCCCGCCTTGGCGAGTTCCCGTTCAAGGTCCTCGCGAACGCGCCGGGAGAGATACTCGCCTTCCTTGACGCCGTAATCCTCGGTCAGCGTCTCGGAGAATTCCGGCGCGTAGGAGACGTTGATTTCCGCCGCCATCGCCGCCGGGGCGAGACCAGCCAGAAGGGCAGCCGCCAGAAAATGTCTCATTGCATCGCTCCTGTTCAGGCCGGAAATCCACCGGCGCGTCACGAGAGAGTACCAGTGATCGGCCGGTGGATGAAGTCACACACCCGTGAGGGCGCGTCAGACCGTGTCGACCAGCACCAGCTCGGCCGAGGCAATACCCTCCAGCGTCAGCGTCTCGCCGCCCGAAATGGCTGCGCCGTCGCGGGTCCGCAGGACCGTGCCGTTGAGCGTCACTTCCCCGTCCGCCACGACCAGATAGCCATACCGGCCCTCGGGGAGGGTATAGGTCAGTGTCTCGCCGGCCTTGATCGTCGCGCCAAGCACCTTGGCATCCTGGTTGATCGTCAGGCTCTCGCTCTCGCCGGTGCCTGAGGCCAGCACGGCCCAGTTGCCGGACCGGTCGCCCTTCGGAAACTGGCGCGCGCCCCAGCTCGGCTTGCCGCCACGATTGCGCGGCAGGATCCACAGCTGGAACAGCTCGGTCTTGATGTCCTCGGCATTCCACTCGGAATGCTGGATACCGGAGCCCGCGCTCATGACCTGCACATCACCGGCGTCGGTGCGGCCGGTATTGCCGAGCGAGTCCTTGTGCGTGATCGCGCCCTTACGGACGTAAGTGATGATCTCCATCGAGTCGTGCCCATGCGGCGGAAAGCCGGTGCGCGGCTCGATCTCGTCATCATTCCAGACGCGCAGCGCGCCGTGCTGGATGCGGTCGGCATCGTAAAATTGCGAGAAGGAGAAATGGTAATGGGCGTTGAGCCAGTCATTGCGGAACCGGCCGAGTTGCCCGAACGGACGAATGTCGATCATCGGATGCCTCCATCGGAAGAATTGCTGTTGGCCGTCATATGCGCAGGCAAGCCCCTGCAGAGAAGGGCTGTGCGGCAATGACATTCATGCAAGCGGCGCATGAATGGGACAAACGCCGCGCGTAGCGTTACAATCCGCCAGCAGGGTGTAGGAGGGGCCATGTCAGACGCAGCCGGACATGACGGCCAGATCACCCTGGGCGAGCCGGACAATACCGGCGCGCCGGCTGGCGTTGGCGCATTGACGGCGAAATTCGTGCATTATCCCGGCAGCCAGCAGCTGATCCTCTGGCTGCCGCAGGATGGATACTCAGGCTACCGCGCCTTCCGCATCCGGGGGCCGGGCGAGAGCCGGGTGGAAGATACCGAGGTCACCCAGCGCCTCAACGGCCGCGTGCAGATCCTCATCGATACCTATCCGTGGCCGCCCGGGGACTATCACGTCGAGATCACCCACGCCGAAGGCTGGTCGCACGAACTCAGCCTGAGGAAGCTGGAAGAGGGGGAGCTGCCACCGGCGCCGGAGTTGCCGCCAATGCCGGCATCCGATGGCCAGCCGATCGTCTACCGTGACGGGACCGGCAAGCTGCTGCCGAATCTCGACCTGGAAATGCGCACGAAAGCACTCGACCGCCTCACCGCCCGCTTCAGCCGCCGCCTCGAATTCGAGGGCAACTTCCGGGCCGGCACCATCTGGTACATCGAGGGCGACATCCGTCTCAAATTCTATCACGAAATGTGCGGCGGCGGGGTCCACTTCAGTATCGACCTGCCCACCGCCGCGAAATGGGAGTCGGCAACCGGACGCCCGCTGGCAGAGCGCGACGACGTCATCGCCTTCGTCGCCGCCGAGACGCAGCGCCGTCAGGCGCGCAGCTGGAACTACCTAATCCGCGACAACCGCATCGACTTCGTAGACTAGCGACACACCGCCCCTTGCCGCGACTCGCGCACCCCTGCACAACACCCCGATGCCTCCCGCACCCCTCATCAAGGACGCCCGCGCGCTGCTGAAGCGCGTCTATGGCTATGACGCCTTCCGCGGCCTGCAGGAGAATGTGATCGCCGATGTTCTGGCGGGCCGGGACGGCCTCGCCGTGCTGCCCACCGGCGGCGGCAAGTCGCTCTGCTACCAGATCCCGGCGCTGCTGCGGGACGGCTGCGGGATTGTCGTCTCCCCGCTGATCGCCCTGATGGCCGATCAGGTAGACGCGCTGAAACAGGTCGGCGTGCGCGCCGAGCGGCTCGACAGCTCGATGGACTTCAATGCCCGCACCGCCGCCCTGGAAGCGGCGGCGCGCGGCGAGATGGATCTGCTCTATGTCTCGCCCGAAGGCCTCGGCAGCAGCCTCGCGGAGCGGCTCGCCGCGCTCAACGTCTCGCTGATCGCTGTGGACGAGGCGCACTGCGTCAGCCAGTGGGGCCACGACTTCCGCCCGGACTACCGCGCCCTCGGCCGCCTGACGGGCTTGTTCCCCGGCGTGCCCCGCCTCGCCGTCACCGCCACCGCGGATGCGCGCACCCGCGCCGACATCCTCGCGCAGCTCAATCTGACCGACCCGTCCGTACACGTCGCCAGCTTCGACCGCCCGAACCTCACCCTCTCCGCTGAGCCCAAGGTCGGCAACCGCACCCAGCGTGTCGTCCAACTCGTGAAAGCCCGCGCCGGCGCCAGCGGCATCGTCTACGCCGCCACCCGCAGCGCCGTCGAGGATGTCGCCGAAGCGTTGGCGAAAGCCGGCGTGCCCTCGCTTGCCTACCATGCGGGCCTCGATGCCGGCATCCGCGCTGCGCGCCAGCGTCAGTTCCTGTTGGAAGAAGGCCGCGTGATGGTCGCCACGGTCGCCTTCGGCATGGGCGTCGACAAGCCGGACGTGCGCTTCGTCATCCATGCCGATCCGCCCAAGACGCTGGAAGCCTACTGGCAGGAAGTCGGCCGGGCAGGGCGCGACGGCGAGCCCGCCGAAGGCGTCGCGCTCTACGGCCCCGCCGACATGAACCGCTCGCTTCAATGGACCTATTCCAGCGATGCGCCGGACGAAGTGAAACGCGTGCAGCTGACCAAGACGCGCCAGCTGTTCGCATTTTTCAATAGCGACGAATGCCGCCGGGGCGCCGTGCGCCGCTATTTCGGCGAAGAGAAAGTCGACCCTTGCGGCGTTTGCGATGCCTGCCGGGGCGAGCTTGGCGCCAGCCATGACGCGACCCGCTGGGCGCAGATGGCGGTCTCCGCCGTGCTGCGCTGCGGCCAGCGGATCGGGCGGGGCAGGCTGGTGCAGCATCTGCTTGGCGAAGCGAAGGATGATTTCGATACGGAGCTGTCAAAACTCTCCACATTCGGCATAGGCAAGGACCTGCCCAAGCAGGGCTGGAACCGCGTGTTCGATGCGCTGATGTTCGAAGGCCTGATCGCCGAAGGCGGCGAAGCGATGCGGCCCGTGGTGATTGTTCCGGATGCGGAGGAAGCGAAATCCCTGTTCCGGGGTGAGCGGACCGTCAGCCTGCGCGAGGACCTTGAGGCCCCGCGCCGCCGCAGCCGCACCAAGGGCGCCGCCCGCGCCGCCGTGCAGGCCGACCTCTCGGCCCGCGACCAGGCCGTCTTCGACGCGCTGCGCCTATGGCGCACCGGCCTCGCCAAGTCGCGCGGCGTGCCGCCCTACGTGATTTTCCATGACCGGACCCTGGCCGAAATCGCCCGGGAGAAACCCTCGACCCCCGAGGCCCTGCGCGAGATCAGCGGGGTCGGTGAGAAAAAGGCGCAGGCCTATGCCGGCGATGTTGCCCGGATTGTCGCCGAGGCGGCCTAGCGGTGTTCAGGACGTCCGGCCGGTTGTCATCGGGGCGTCGCCGAGCGCGCGAAAACTGATCCCGCCTAGCCGCTGCAGCACTGTGTAGAGAAACCAGGACGCGCCTACAAATTCGCACGCTTCCTCGACCGTTGACAGCAGATCGCCCGTCAGGGTCCGGTATGCCTCCCGCTCCGCCGGCAGGGCTTCGTAATGTCCCGACGCGATCAGTTCCAGACCGATGGCGCCCGCGAGGAATATGGCGCCAGCCGCAAACAGCGAGAGCTGAACACCCCGCTCGAGTTCGAAGAACCAGCGCAGCAGGAACAGGCCCAACAGAAGTACGATCAAGCCGTACGGGACGACCCAGGCGTACATCGGCAGGTCGAGGTGCGAGAAGCGCGCGTACAGGAAGATGCCGAGCTGCTCATGGAAGCTGAAGGCTTCATCGGCGGCCAGCAGCATGAACAGCAGGGCCAAAAACGCCCAGGCCCGGCGGTGGCGCGGGCGGGCGCCTTCCAGCGCGCTGCTCCAGGCCGAGACCAGCCCGCAGCAGAGCAGCAGAACGAAAGCCACAAAGGTCGGAATATTGTTTTCGAAATCGACATGGAACAGCGGCACGAATCCCATGGCGACCGGAAATCCGAGGCCGTGGGCAACCAGCAGTGTCAGGCCGTGCATGAAAAACAGGAACGCCAGCAAGATACCGAGCAGCTGGATCAACCTCGGCGGCGTCAGAATTAACCTTTGATGGTTGGGTGGCATCGGCCCATCCTGTTGTTGCCGCAGCACGGTGGAGCCGTGAACTTGTATGTTTCGTGAACGATTTGGCTGCCAAACAGGGCAGTCCCAACCCGTTTCCCCTGAGCGGTGAAAGCCGGCGCCCCGATACCCCCGGCGAGATGGCCTTGGGGAATAGTCAGGCAGCGCCTTGACCCCGTGCCTGCGGCACCGCACCTATGGGGCTCAGAATTCGCAAGATTCCCTGCCGGAGCCCGCATGACCCATTTCCGCCTTGACGACGAAGACCAAGAAAAAGGCCCGACGACAGAGCCGAACGCCTTCCTTGAGGCGGCCCTGTTCAAGGCGCGCACGGTCCTTTTGACCGGCGGGATCGACTTCAAGCAGGCCCAGCGGGTCTCGGAACGCCTGCTGGCCCTATCCGCCGAAAGCATGGAACCGATCCTGCTGGTGCTCTCCTCGCCCGGCGGCCATGTCGAAAGCGGCGACATGATCCACGACATCATCAAGTTCGTGCAGGCGCCGGTGAAAATCCTCGGCACCGGCTGGGTCGCCTCGGCCGGCGCGCTGATCTATTCGGCTGCCAAGAAGGAAAACCGCTATGCCCTGCCGAACACCCGCTTCCTGCTGCATGAACCCCGCGGCGGCGTTGGTGGCCAGGCTACGGATGTCGAGATCCAGGCCCGCGAGATCATCAAGATGCGCCAGCGTCTGAACCAGATCTTCGCGGACGCCACCGGCAAGACGCTGGAGCAGATCAAGAAGGACACTGACCGTGACTTCTGGATGAGCGCTGAAGAAGCCGTCGAGTACGGCCTCGTCGGCAAGATCGTCCGCCACCGCAACGAGGTCGTCTAGCGGGGCATCGGAGGCCTGTTTGCCTCCCGGTAAGGTTTATGGGTGATGTTTCACCCTTAACCATAACCGGGTGTACCTGCCTCCATGCCTGCCCGCCTGAAGGATCTCGCGCTACCTGTGACGCCGGTCACACCGGCCACCACGGCGGCGGCTGCATTTTCATTATTCCTGTCGGACGCGGCCCTGTTCGCCATTCCCGTTCGCCTGTCGGACGGCGGCGCGGCCAGCTACGGCCTCGTCACCCGCGTGCGGCTCACCGAGGCGCTGGCGGGTCCGAACGGGCGAGATGTCTACGCCGCGCGTTCGGTGACCCACCTGGTCGGCGCTCAGCCGGTCATCGCGTCAGGCGAAGCGCCCGCCGCACTGGTCGCCAAGACGGCAGCGGAACAGTCCAGCAGCGCGCTGACCGACGGTATCATCGTGATCGACAGGGGCAACTATCTCGGCATCGTCTCGCCGGCTGCGCTGCTCAAGGCGATTGCGGAAGAGAATGCCGCCCGGGCCCGCTCGCAGCAGACGGCCCAGAAAAAGCTCGACGATCTGAAGCGCCAGCTGGCCAGACTGTCGGAATCGCGGGCCCGTACGCTCGCCTTCATCGGCCATGAAATCCGCACGCCGCTGACCGGTATCATGGGCGTCGCGGACCTCCTCGAAACCCAGCTGCCCGCAGGAGAGACGAAGCGCCTGGCCCGGACGATCTCGCAGAGCGGCCAGCACCTCGAGCGCCTGCTGTCCGACCTGCTGGATATCTCCCGCATCGATGCCGGCAAGCTTACGATCACCAACCAGCCGATCGATCTGCGCCATTTCGCAGTTGAGACGCGTGATCTCTGGCTGCCGCAATTCGACGAGAAGCGCATCAGCCTGCGGATCGGGGTCGCCACCGGCGCCGAGGCGCGCATCGAAAGCGATGCCGGGCGGCTGCGCCAGATCCTGTTCAACCTCGTCAGCAATGCGATGAAATTCACCGACCGGGGGCAGGTGACGGTGACGCTCGCCACCGCGCCGTCGCCGGACGGCCTGATGCTGACCATGCGTGTTGCCGATACCGGGCGCGGCATCACCGACGCCGACAAGGCGCGCCTGTTCGAAGCGTTCGAACAATCCGAAAGCGCCGACGCATTTTCCGGCAGCGGTCTCGGCCTCGCCATTGCCCGCAGCCTCGCGCGCCGCCTCGGCGGCGAAATCATCCTGTCCGACAATCCGGGCGGCGGCTGCGTGTTCACCGTCGCACTGCCAGTCATCAAGGCGGGCCCGCGCCTCGCGGTCGAGAACAAATCCGAAGGCCACGCCGCGCGCTTCGATCTCGGCGAAGTGCTGCTGGCCGAAGACCATGAAGCGAGCGCCTTCGTGATCCGCGAGGCGCTGATTGCCGCCGGCTGGCGTGTCGAGACGGTGGCCGATGCCGCCGCGGCGATCACGCGGATCGGCCAGCGCCGCTACCAGGTGATCCTCACCGACGTGCACATGCCGCATGGCGGCGGCGAAGCCGTGCTGCGCGCCGCCCGCTTTGGCAACGGCCTCAACGCGCTGACGCCGGTCGTGGCCGTGACGGCGGACGCCAGCCCCGAACGCCGCGCCGCATGCGACCGCGCTGGATTCTCCGGCCTGATCGAAAAGCCGATCCGTCCCCGTCCACTTGTGGCGACACTCGCCGATATCCTGATTTCGAGCGGCCAGCCGAGACGCGCCGCCGGGGCCTAAGGCCTAGAACGTCCGTCCAATGAGCAGATAGGCTGATTGCCGTCCGCCCTCGGAGCGTCCGAAAGCCAGATAGACCGGGCCGAAGGCCGTGCTGGCGGCTACGAAGGCGCTGCCGCCGAAGCGGACCTCATCGGCGTCCACACCCGTGCTGCCTTGCCAGACATCCCCGAACTCGAACGAGCCGCCGACGAACAGGGGCACACCGAAAATCTGCTGCGAATCGCCGAGCATCTGGCGGCGGTAGATCAGCTGCGCGGTCAGGAAATTCTCGCCTGTCAGCTCCTCCTTGCGGTAGCCGGAGAGGCTGAACAGCCCGCCGACGCGGTAGAGCGCATCGAGGGGCGCTGTGCCGTTAAGGCTCTGGCCGGCCGCGAGCGCGCCGATCAGCGTGTTGGGCCCGTGACTGGTCGCCGAGAGGAGGGATCCGCTGACGGTCTGGAAATCGGCATTGTCCCCGATCGCGGTCAGTCCCTGCACCCAGCGTGCACTCGCGCGCACGCCGTCGCGCGGGAAAAAGGGATCGTCCAGCGTGTCATACGCGCCGGTGGCCACGAGGCGGCCGATATCGACATCGACTTCGGCAAATGGCGCAAAGCCTTCGTTGAGCTTCGCACGGCCGGTGCCAAGTTCGGCACCGAAGCGCACTTCGCCGACATTGCCGAACTGGTAGCCGCCATCGAGGGCCGCGAGGCCGTAAGTGAGATCAAATCCGGCTTCCTTGAACCCGCGCTGGGAATAGATGTTCACCGGCCGGTTCTGGATCTCGCCGCGCACCGCAGTGAACCAGCTCTGGCGCGGGTCGAGGAAGCGGAAATACTCGCCGGCGATCTCGTTGAAATCGCCGATTGTCGCGCGGGCCTGAATCTCCGAGCCGTAGGCGTCGAGTACGGCGCTGCGGAAATCAACCGAGACAGCAGCGTCGGACTCGGTATTGAAATCGTTCTCGACGATCAGGCCGAGGCGGACCCGGCCGGCATCCGGCACGCGGTCCTCTGCGCGCACGACGAGACCGGTCTGGCCGTCATTTTCCTCGTAGACATAATCGACACTCTCGAACGGGCCGAGCGCATAGATGCGGTCCAGCGCCTCGTCGATCGCGGCGGCGTCGGCGGGTGTGCCGGCGAGATCGATCACCTTGCCTTCCAGCAGGGACTGGTCGAGCCTCGAAGTATTCTCGATACGGATAAAACCGATGACCGGCGCCGTTTCGGTCCGATTCTCCGCATAGGCGATAGGCGGGCGGCCCTCGGCGAGACCGGCAAGGCGCCCGGCTTCCGCCGTCATGGCCACGCGGCCGGTCTCGATCAGTTCGTCGCTGCGGGTGAAGGCCGTCGGGCCGATTTCGCCGGTCTCGACACGGATCAGGAAATCCTTGTCGGTGAGGCTAGCGATCTCGGCACGCTCGTTGGTCAGGATCAGCAGGCTGACGGTCTGCGAGAGGACATCGACGACCGAGCCGATGTCCTCCTCGGGCAGAAGGTCATTCGGCGTCCAGACGGCGATCACGATATCGGCGCCCATGTCGCGCGCGATGCTGATCGGAATGTTGGCTGCGAGCCCTCCGTCGACCAGCAGCTTGCCATCGACCTGCACCGCCGGGAAAACGCCGGGCAAGGAGATCGAGGCGCGCATCGCCATCGGCAATTCGCCGGAGCCCAGCACGACCGCTTCGCCGGTCGCGATGTCGGTGGCAACGGCGCGGAAGGGGATTGAGAGGTCGTCGAAGTCGTCAACGCGGGTCCGGGCCGGCGTGAAGCGGCGCAGCTCCTTCATCAGCATCTGGTCGGAGACCGCGCCGGTTGGCAACAGGATGCCGGCGGCCGTGACGCCGAGGCTCGCCGTGCCGGGAAAGTCCGCCTGCTGCTGTTTCTGGCGAAAGGTCAGCTTGTCCCGGTCCGGCTGGGGCGAGAAGATGCCCGCCCAGTTCACCTGCTCGACGACCGTTTCGAGTTCCTCGCCGTTCAGGCCCGAGGCATACAGGCCGCCGATGACCGCGCCCATGGAGGTGCCGACGACGATGTCCGGCCGGATACCGAGGCGTTCGAGTTCCTGGATCGCGCCGACATGCGCGAGACCCAGCGCGCCGCCGCCGGAGAGGACAAGCGCAACTTTCGGGCGCGGGGGATCGGTGGGGGCGGTCTCATCCGCGAGCGCCAGGCCGGGCAGGAGGCCCAGGCCACCCGCCGCCAGCAGCGGCCGCCAGATCTTCCGCCAGTTCAACGCAGCCGTGTGCAGCATGAGGCTTCTCCCCGGTCCAACTTGGTTAAAGGAGAACTGCTAACAGTTTATGGTGGTTCGGGAGAGACTTGAACTCTCGACCTCGCGATTATGAGTCTGAAAAAGACAAATCGACAGAAGATAAAAAAGAATAAAAGCAGGGCTTTAGAGGTCGTTGGTGATCACAAACTAACACGCAAAATCGCTCAAAATCCGGGTTTGCGTGTTAGTTGCGTGTTAGTTTGGCGCGAGATTGATGAATCGCGAGGTCGGGCAGAAACACGAATTTGGCGCCGATTCGGGAAGGTTTGCGTGTTAGTTGCGTGTTAGTTTCCGAGCATACTCGCGGTCAGGTTTCATCGCTCATAAGTCGTGCTTTGGATATGACAGCCCTGCGATCCCAACGAGGCGCTTTCGTCGAAATTCAGAAGCCGGTTTTTTCCTGCATCAATCGTCTATTGCGCGCAGGTGGCGTTACAAAAACTAGGCACTTGCATGAGAGTACCTAGAAATTGTAACATGCTCGCCATGGCCGCTAAGTCGAACAAGGATCGCGCAATTGCCCTTGCTCAGGAGCAGGGGATCGGGCGTGCGCGCGACTTCGAGGCCAAGGGCATTCCACGGATGACGCTGCGCCGTCTGGTGGAGGAGGGCGCGCTGACGCAGCCTTCGCGCGGACTTTACCAACTCGCCAATGCCGAACACTCCGCCGAACACAGTCTGGCCGAAGCCGCAAAGGCCGCGCCGTCCGGTGTTATTGCGCTTCTCTCCGCGCTCCAGTTCCATGGGCTCACCACGCAGACGCCGCATGCCGTCTGGATTCTCATGCCGTCTAAGGCTTGGGCGCCGACAAAGCCGCCGGTGCGCCTCAAGATCATAAGCGCCAGTGGCGAGGCGCTCACCGCCGGCATCAAGCATCATCGCATCGACGGCGTATCTGTGCCGATCACGACGCCCGCCAAAACGGTGGCCGATTGTTTCAAGCATCGCTCGAAAGTGGGGCTCGATGTCGCGCTCGAAGCGCTCCGCGACGCGCTGCGCCGCAAGCGCGCCACCACCGATGAGATATGGCGCTGCGCCGTGGCTGACCGCGTCGCGACTGTGATGCGTCCCTATCTGGAAAATCTGCCATGAAGCGGCCGCCGCTCAAAAACGTCGGCGCTTCGGTGCGCGCCCGACTGACCGATTATGCGCGCCAGCGCGGCGAGAACGCGCAGCTAGTGATGACGCGCTTCGCCATCGAACGCCTGATCTATCGTCTCGCGCAATCGGGCTACCGCGACCAGTTCATTCTCAAAGGCGCGATGCTTTTCTCGCTCTGGGCGCCAGTGCCGTACCGAAGCACCGGCGATCTCGACCTGCTTGGCCAGGGCGATCCCGCACCCGAACGCATGGCAACGATATTCAAGTCGCTCTGTGATCTGACCGTGGCGGGCGATGGCGTGATCTATGACGCCGCCAGCGTTCGCGCCGAAAGCGCCCGCGACCAAGAAGACTATCGCGGCGTGCGTGTCACGCTGAACGCAATGATGGCGAACGCACGCTTGCCAATCCAGATCGATATCGGCTTTGGCGACGCCGTCACGCCGCAGGCCGCAGAAGTGACGTACCCGTCGCTGCTGGACTTCCCGCCAGCCATCGTGAAAGCCTATCCTCCGGAAACGGTCGTCGCCGAAAAACTGGAAGCTTTGGTCACGCTTGGTGTGCGTAATACGCGGATGAAGGACTTCTTCGATCTTTGGGTCATCGCCAGGATGTTTGCCTTTGAT
>Ga0163144_10001453_pt1 | contig 56002 bp, 53 predicted proteins | sample OliLak19BULKMAT1_FD_123175 | JGI IMG/M metagenome (GOLD analysis project Ga0163144, IMG submission 123175) | Freshwater microbial mat bacterial communities from Lake Vanda, McMurdo Dry Valleys, Antarctica - Oligotrophic Lake LV.19.BULKMAT1 | ecosystem: Environmental > Aquatic > Freshwater >... | reverse complement strand
GAGAATTTCTGCCATGCCCATGCACCCCAGAACCCCGGTACTCGTCGGCGTCGCTGCCGTGCAGCAGCGCGAAGACGATCCCGCCCGGGCGCTCGAACCGCTCGAATTGATGATCCGTGCCCTCGAGGCCGCGGCCGACGACGCCGGCTGCCGCGAGCTTCTGACCAAAGCGGACTCCGTGCGCGCCCCACGCGGTTTCTGGGACTACCCGGATCCGTGCCGGCAGATCGCGGTGCGCTTCGGTGCGGCGAACGTCCACACTCTCGTGGCCGAACTCGGCATCCTCCAAACCACCCTGTTCGGCGATGCAGCCCGCGACATCGCCGGCGGCCGTGCCGACATTGTCCTCCTCACCGGCGGCGAAGCGAAGTACCGAGCGCTGCGGTCGCAGATCACCGGCGTGCAGGCGGGCTTGACGAAAGTCGCTGGCGAGCCCGACGTGGTGCAGCGTCCCACCGGAGAGATCCTCAGCGCTCGCGAGATCAACTCGGGCTTGGCGATGCCGGTCAACCAGTACGCGATGATGGAGAATGCGTTGCGGGGCGCCGAGGGGCAGACTCTCGACGCGCACCGGCGCGAGGTCGCCGCCCTGTGGGCCGGCATGAGCCGAGTTGCAGCCGGCAATCCGGACGCTTGGAACCGCGAAGGGCTCGCCGAAGATGCGATCCGCGAACCCGTGGGCAAGAACCGCATGCTCGCGTTTCCCTACACCAAGCTGCACAACTCGCAGTGGAACGTCGACCAGGCAGCGGGCCTGATCCTGTGCTCGGCCGAGACCGCCGAGCGGCTCGGCATCGACCGCGAACGCTGGGTGTTGCCACTCGCCGTCGCCGATTCGAATTTGATGATACCGATGACCGAGCGCGCCCTGCCGCACCGCAGTTTCGGCTTTCTCCATGCCGGTCGCCGCGTCTTCGCGCGCGTCGGCGCCGACATCGCGGACGTCGACTACCTCGAACTCTACAGTTGCTTTCCGATCGCCGTGCGCGCGCAGATGCGCGAGCTGGGCGTCGACGCTGCGCGCTCGGTGACCTCGACCGGCGGCATGGCATTCGGCGGCGGACCGCTCAACAACTTCGTCCTGCAGGCGATGGTGAAGATGGCGCAGACGCTGCGCGCGGACCCGGGCAGCCTCGGCTTGGTCACCGCCGTCAGCGGTATGTTGACCAAGCAAGGAGTCAGCTTGTGGTCGACGGAACCGCGCGGCGGCAGCTTCGTCTTCGACGACGTCAGCGACGAAGTGCGGCGTGACAGTGCAACCCGCGCGATCGTCGACGGAGCAAGCGGCGATGCACGGGTGGTGACCTATACTGTGCTGTACAGCGGCGACGCCCCGAGCCAGGGAATCCTGCTGTGTGACGTCGCCGACGGCCGACGCGCCCTGGTCGATGTACGCGACCCGGAAATCCTCGCGGCGATGACCCAGGAGGAGTATTGCGGGCGCGACGTCCGGCTCGTCGACGGGCAGCTTGCGGCATGAAGGATTGCAGCGGTAGAGCACGCGAATGAGCTTGCGCGACAAGGGTGCGATCGTCGGCCTCGGCATCACCCCGCAGGGAAAGGTCTACGACCACAATGCAGTCGGTTTTGCGATCGCAGCGGTGCAGCTGGCACTCGCCGATGCGGGTCTGAGCCGCGACGATCTCGACGGACTCCTGCTCAACCCCGGGATTTCCTGGAACGACGGCGGCCTGGGCTCGTTCCAACTGCAACAGGCGATGGGCCTGCGCGACCTGCGGCTGTCATGCACGATGAATGCGGGCGGCGCCACCGCTTGCGCTATGATCCAGCACGCAGTGCAGGCGATCGATGCCGGCCTCTGCACGACCGTCGCCTGCGTCTTTTCCGACGCACCGCTGAAACCGCCGCGGCCGAAGACCGATGGCAAAGGCAAGGGTGAAGGCTCGGCCGCTGCCTACGCCTTCAGCCGCGGCCTCGACGCCGCGTACGGAATGTTCGGAATCAACGCCCGCTATGCGACGGTTGCCCAACGGCATATGCACTTGTACGGCACGACCTCGGAGCAGTTGGGCACCATCGCCGTCGCCGAACGCGCCTGGGCGAACAAGAACCCCATGGCGCAGTTCCACGAAACGCCACTCACGCTCGACGACTACCATCGTTCGCGCTGGATCGCGGAACCATTTCACCTGTTCGACTGCTGCCTGGTTTCGAACGGTGGGCTGGCTGTCATCGTGACCTCCGCCGAGCGGGCACGAGACCTGCGCAAAGCGCCGGTTTACATCCGTGGCATGGGCCAGGGGCACCCGGGCGGCGACCCGCTCGAGACCCTGACTTCCGGCGCCGCGATCGCAAAGGAGACTGCGTTCGCGATGGCAGACGTGACTCTCGGCGACATCGACGTCGTCGAACTCTACGACTGCTACACGTTCACGGTGCTCGTCTGCCTCGAAGACTACGGCTTCTGCGCCAAGGGCGAGGGCGGCCCCTTCGTCGCCGACGGCAAGATCGCGCCCGGCGGGACCCTGCCGGTCAATACCGGCGGCGGGCAGCTTTCGTCCTTCTACATGTGGGGCATGACTCCGGTGTCCGAAGCGGTCATCCAGCTGCGCGGCGAGGGCGCTGCACGGCAGGTCGCCGGTGCGACGACCGCCCTCGTCAGCGGCAATGGCGGGATTCTGTCGACCCACTCCACCCTGGTCCTGGGGAGCGCCCGATGACCGAGATCACCAAGCCGATTCCCGCAGTCACGCCCGAGATGGAACCGTTTTTCGCGGGCGCCGCACGCGGCGAGCTATGGATTCAGCGCTGCGCGGATTGCGGCACGTATCGCTTCCCCGCACGCGAATTGTGCGCCACGTGCCTGTCGGCCGGCGCGACCTGGGAACGCGCCTGCGGTCGCGGCGTGGTCTACGCCTTCACGATCATGCACCAGGTCTATCACCCAGCATTCGCGGCCGAGGTCCCCTATGCCGTCGTGATCATCCAACTCGCCGAGGGACCGAAGCTGACGAGCAATCTAGTCGACGTTCCAGCCAGCGAGGTGTGCGCCGGCATGCCCGTCGAGGTGGTGTTCGAGAGGTACAGCGAGACCGTCGTGCTACCGAAGTTTCGCCGAGCGACCAATGGCGCGAGCGCAGCAGTGGCAGCGGCGCAACGTCCCGGTTGAGAAGCCTGATCGCCCGAGACGAGACTTCCCCGCGAGCGATCAGGCAGCGACGATCTTCTTCAGTTCGGCCAACGCTTCGTCGATATGAAGATCGATATTGAGTTCGGCGTGGATGACGTGGCGCACGACACCCTGCTTATCGACGACGAACGTCACCCGCTTGGTCGGCAACCAACCACCCAGGCGCGCAACGCCGAACTTCTTCGCGATTCGGCTGTCGGCATCGCTGATCAGTGGGTAGGGCAAGCTGTACTTGTCGGCGAACTTGGCGTGGCTGTCGACTGTGTCGTAGCTGACACCGACGACCTCCGCGTCGAGTCCGGCGATTTCCGCGCGGCGGTCGCGGAAGGAGCAGGCCTCCTTGGTGCAGCCCGAGGTGAAGTCCTTGGGAAAGAAGTACAGCACCAAGTGGCGCCGACCCCGGTAGTCCTTGATCCGAAAGGTTTTCCCATTGCCCATCGGAGCCTCGAACTCCGGTACCTCGTCGCCAACAGCAATCATCGCGTCCCCCGCAGATCGCGCCCGGCGCGCACCTTCATGTCCTCGTCGCCAGCGCTCGTCATCGATCGTCTACTTCGAACTTGCACTTCTCCAGACACAGCACCAGCACGTCGCCCTTCCGGTCCCGCAGAAACCGATTCGAGCACCCCTGCCGACAGAGCGCAGCCTCTTCTTCGCTGCGTGGCTGCACGACGCCAGCATAGATCTCGTTGGGTAGCATCGCACGAGGCTGCGCGGCAATGGCAGCGTTGGCCGCTGCAACCTGCGCAGGCGTCATTGTCCGCACCGCCCGCGCAGGCGAGTGCGCGGCAACCACCGCCTCGCGCACTGACAAGCCCGCTTCCTCTGCGCGATAGCCCAACGCGACAACCGCAGCTTTCCCAGCGCTCGGCGCCGCGGTCGACGTGCGATAGAACGCGTCGTCGCCGATTGCGACGCAGCTACAGCTCGCGGCGGCGAGATCCGCGCAGCCACGCCGACAAGCCGGCGCATGGAACATCGTCAACGCGGAACTGCGCACGGGATGACCGTCAGCCGGCATTGCCAGTTCGAGCTCGGTACGCGTCGGGAGCCGCCAATCCGCGTGACCGGCGAAACGCGCGGCATTGAGGGATGCGATCCAGGCCGCGGTAGCGCTCGCGTCGTATCGATTGTCGGCGTCGTGCAGATCATCCTGGTTCGGCAGGTCGTCTGCACCGACCTTCTTTTCCCACATCAAGCCGGAACTCGGGTGGGAAAGAGTGCCGTCGCCATTGTCGACATGCTCATGCACGTCAGCGGCACTCGATGCGACGAGCACCGTGAGCAGCACCATGCCAAACGCGGCCCTGGCAATCCGAACGCCGTGGTCGATTGATGCCGCCATGGCGCCGAGTGAACTACGGACGGCTGCAGCGCGCAAGGCGCAATGGCGGCGGCGCCTTTGTCTCGCCGAGGTCTTTGTGATTCACAAGGATCGCAGCACCAGCGGCGAGGAGAAATCATGAAGAATCTGTTTTCGGTCGAAGGGAAGGTCGTGCTCGTCACCGGAGGATCGCGCGGCATCGGGCAGATGATCGCGCGCGGCTTCGTCGAGCACGGCGCCAAGGTCTACGTGTCCTCGCGCAAGCAGGAGGCGTGCGACGAGGTGGCGGCAGAACTGTCCAAGCTCGGCACCTGCCTGTCGTTGCCAGCGGACGTCTCGACCGATGCCGAGGCGAACCGGCTGGCAGCCGAACTCGCCCAGCGCGAGCCAGCGCTGCACGTGCTCGTCAACAACGCCGGCGCCAACTGGGGTGCGCCGCTCGCCGACTATCCAGACGGCGCCTGGGACAAGGTCCTCGCCCTCAACGTCAAGGCGGTCTTCAACCTGACCCGTGCGCTGGTACCGTTGCTGGAAAAGGGCGTGCAGCCTGGTGATCCGGCGCGTGTGATCAACATCGGCTCGATCGACGGGCTGCGCGTGCCGTTGCTCGAGACCTATGCGTACTCGGCAAGCAAGGCAGCCGTCCACCATCTCACTCGCACCTTGGCGGCGCGACTGGCGCACAACCGAATCACCGTCAACGCAGTCGCACCCGGGCCGTTCGAGAGCAAGATGATGGCAGCGACGCTAGAGCATTTTCGCGACGCAATCGTCGCCTCGTGCCCGCTCGGCCGCATCGGTGAGCCCGAGGACATGGCCGGGATCGCGATCTACCTGGCGTCGCGCGCCGGCGCCTACGTGACCGGTGCCGTGATTCCGGTCGACGGCGGGATCTGCATCAAGGGCAACTGATTCACAGCACGTGCGCGAGATTCCTACTGGAGCGCAGCCTGTAGCAGTGTTGCGGTTGGCGCTGTTGGCCGCATCGCCCAGCATCTGCCCAACTGCGCCGACACCGCGGCGGGTGCGACCAAACTCGCGCGTGAAACGAGGAAAACCTTGCGCATGATTCGATCGCCTTCTCTACGAGCAAGCAGAAAGTCTCACCAACTCGTCGGCCAATGCGGATGCCACGGACGCTCGCGCTCGAACGCTCGGGCAACCTGCAGCACCAGGTCGTCGCGGTGACGGGGACCGACGATCTGCATGCCGATTGGAAGACCCGCTTTCGACAGTCCGGCGCGCACGCTGGCCGCCGGGTGCCCTGATAGGTTGAACGGAATCGTGAACGAAGCAACGCCGGCGAACGCCTGCGGGCGCCCATCGGTCTCACTCGGAAACGGCCCCTTCGCCGGCGGTGGATCGTACGGCACCGTGGGCGTCACGATCAGGTCGAACTGGTCGAACGTCTGCGCACACCAGTCATTGAGTTGCGCGCGCAGCGCTGCCGACCGCCCCCAGGCCTCCGGCGTCATTTTCCAGCCGGTCTTCACCCCGGCAATGAAGGTTCGGCCGAACTCGGCTTCGCGCTCCGGCAGATAGGGGTGCAGGTGGGTCGCCAATTCGAACGCGCCGAGGATTCCCCACTCGCGACCGAGTTGCGGTGGTCCCCCCGGCACGCCAGTAACCCGGTGGCCGAGCTTTGCGAAGACCTTCACGGCATCCTCGACGGCTGCGGCGATATCGGACTGCACCACCGCGTAGCCGAGGTCGGGCGAAAAGCCGATCCGCAGGCCCGGCGGACAGTTGCCCCGTACGGCTTCGAGGTACGAGAGTCCCGGATCGGGAAGGCTATTCGGGTCGTAGGGTGACACGCCGGCGGTCTGATCGAGCACGAGCGCCGCATCCTCGACGGTCTTCGTCAACGGACCGTAGACGCTCGTGTCGCCAAACTCCCAATGGGCAGCACGGCCCCGCGGCACGCGACCGAACGAGGTCTTGAGGCCGAACGTCCCGGTGAAACTCGCCGGGATTCGGATCGATCCGCCGCCATCACTGGCGGTAGCGAGAGGCAGAACACAGGCGGCGATCGCCGCCGAGGAGCCACCGCTCGAACCACCGGGCGTACGGTCGAGGTTCCAAGGCGATCGCGTGGTACCGAAGAGAAGATTCTTGGTGATCGCGGTATGACCGAACTCGGGCGCGTTCGTCTTGCCGACGACGATCGCACCCGCCGCCTTGAGGCGACCGACCTGGATCGAGTCGCGCGTGGCGATGTTGTCGCGCAGCGGCAGCGAACCCTGCGACGTCACGAGCCCCTCCGTGTCCTCGAGGTCCTTGACGCCGAGAGGAATACCCTCGAGCGGCCGGGCCTTGCCGCCGCTGATCCGCTCCTCGGCCGCACGCGCATCGGCGAACAACGCATCGCGGTCGCGGAGCGCAACTACCGCATTGAGGTCGGCGTTGGTGGCCTCGATACGCGCGAGTGTCGCGTGCATCAAGTCCACGGGCGAAAGGCGCTTCGCCGCCAATGCGTCGCACAACGCGACCAGCGTCATCGTCAAAAAATCGGCGCTCATGCGCGTGCCTCCGTCATTCTCATGAGTATGGGATCTCTACTCCCGGGCGCGTCGCGGCAGCCATCTCGGCAGGGGGCGCGCGTGACAATGATAGTGGTCGGGGATCTGGCGCATGTGATCGTCGAAGAACCAGTCGGCACCAAATTTCGCGGTTGCGATCTGCGCCAGTGCCGCCTGCATGATCGCGCGCTGGGCCTCCTCGGGCGCAGCCGTATGGGCGCCGAAGACCACCATCGGCACATCGCACGAATCGCAATCGAGGATGACATAGGGGAAGGGATCCTGGTGCTCGGCGAACCTGGCCGTCGTGGGCGCCAACTCACAGAGCTCGCAGGGTTTGGCCGCGGGATTCATAGCCCGCGGCTCACGAGCCCTTTGGCGAAGCGGTGAATGATCGGCTCGTCCATGGTTATACCGAGCATCTGCAGCCCGAGGCGATAGGCGCCGCCGATTGGCGGCAGGAGCGGGGCTTCGACTTTGGCGAAGGATGTCGCCTCCTGTACGGAGGTGGAGAACGCCTCGACGATCGTGCGACCGCTCTCGAACACCGAGCCCGAATACGAGACCGAAGTCGGCGTTTCGAGCAAGTTGAGTTCGCGCAGCGTGGTCGCGACGGCGATGGCGAGGTCTCTGCCAGCGGATTGGAGAATTCGCATCGCCACCGCATCGCGGCGGCGCGCCGCGGCACCGACGTGCACAGCGAGCGCGGCTACCGCTTCGCGGTCGTTACCCTGAGCATAGATCCGCTGTGCCATCTCGGTCTCGCTGTTCGCTTCGAGGGCACGCATGAGTAGTTCCGAGAGCACGGTCCGGCGGCCGCGACCGTCGGCCGCGCGAACCACGGCGCGCAGCGCACCGCGCGCGATGTCGTAAGCGCTACCTTCGTCGCCGAGCAGCGGCCCCCAGCCCCCCACATGGCAGGTCTCGCCGGTTACGTTGCGGCCGTAGCACACCGAGCCGATGTCGGCGCTGACGACGACCCCGACGGGCATGGCGAGCGCGCCCCAGAATGCCACGACCATATCGCCGATCGCACGGACCCGCCCTGCGCCAGGAACCAGTTCAACGAGCAGCGCTTCGAGTTCCTCCGCTCCCTCGCCATCGGAGCCGATACCTGCCGCACCGGCCAGGACGACGTCGATCTGCGGCAGGTCGGCGCCAGCCGACGCGATTACGGCTTGGGTGGCGCTGCGGATGGAACCCTTCAATGCCAGCCCCCCGGCTGCGCCCGATTCGGATGGACCTGCGCTGGTGAAGGCGAGCACATTGCCCTCGAAGTCGGCGATCGCACATTGCGACGCCTCTGCACCTGCATCGATTGCCATGACGTAGCGTCTTTGCATAACTCTGCTCTCTGGCCCTCCTCAACGGCGACGACCGATGAGAACGTACCAAGCCCCGAGTCCCGCAGCCAACGAATAAAACCAGGTCGACAGGATCGGCAGACCGAGGATCGAATAGCCGCCGTAGTCGAGGGCGAGAGTTCCGCAGACGGCGCTGACGCCCGCCAGCAGGCCGACGGTGTTGCGATGCTGCACGTGTTGATAGGTGCGCCGCCAATCATCGATCTGCGCGCTTTCGAGGTTGAGCACCGTCCGCCCGGCGCGCAGATCCTCGAGCACCGAACGGGTCGCTTCTGGCACGGTACCGAGCACGTCGACGAGGTCGCGGACGGCCGCATAGCCGGTCTCGATGATGCGCCGCGGCTGGTAGCGATTCGCCAGCAGCTTGGCCGCGTACGGTTGTGCCGCCGTCAAAAGGTCGAGATCGGGGCGAAGCTGCTTGCCGACCCCTTCCATCGTGATGATCGCCTTGAAGGTCATCGTGTAGTCTGGCGGCATGCGCACCCGGTGGCGCAGCGCCAGCGAGATCAAGTCGGCGAGCACCTTGCTGAACTCGATATCGGCGATCGTCTTGCCGGAGAACCAAGCTTCGGCGCAACTGACAACGTCGCTCTCGAAGGTTGTGAAGTCGGGCGTCGAGTCGCGCCCATGGACGGTCATGTTCCAGAACTGGCGCGCGACGCCTTCGTAATCCTGCTGGACGACGGCGATCAGCAGATCGGTGAGCAAGTCGCGCTGGCGCGGCGTCAAGCGCCCGCACAGGCCGAAGTCGATGAAGCAGAGCAGGCCGTCATCGCGCACGAGCACGTTGCCGGGGTGCAAGTCGCCATGGAAGAAGCCGTCGACGTAGATCATCTGCAAGACGGCATCGATCGCGCTGCGCACGACGGCGTCGACATCGTGGGTATCGTCGCCAATGCGGCTGATCTTGACGCCGTGGATGCGCTCCATCGTCAGCACACGCGCGGTGCACAACGCCGGATACGGGGCCGGGAAATGGACCCCCTCGGCGTCGGCGAAGTTGCGCCGGAAGCGCTCGAGGTTGTCGAGTTCGTTGGTGAAATCGATCTCCTTTAGAATCGCCTTCTCGAATTCGGCGACCATACCCGACGGCGAGAACAGCCGCGCTTCCGGAAAGTTCGTCTCCAGGGCTCGCGCCAGAAACCCCATGATCTCGAGATCCGCCTCGATTTGCGGCCGCAGATCGGGGCGCTGCACCTTGACGACGACAGCCGTGCCCTCTTCCTTGAGCCGAGCTGCGTGCACCTGGGCGATCGACGCCGTCGCCAGCGGCTCCGCCTCGAAGTCGTCGAAGAGGTCCTCGACTTCGCATCCGAGTTCAGCCCGGATCATCTCGCGCACCACCCCCGTGGGTAGCGGCGGCACGGCGTCCTGCAGCGACTGCAGTTCGTCGATGAGATTCTGCGGGAACAGGTCCGGCCGCGTCGACAGCATCTGTCCGAGCTTGATGAAGGTCGGCCCGAGGTCCTGAATCGCATGCAGGATGCGTCTCTCCAGCGGCAGGTGAGAGGCATCGCCCGCGCGGCGTTCGAGCAGCAGATTGGTATACCAACGGTCGTGCAACTCGAGCGCCTGCACGAACGCACCCAATCCGTGATGGATGAGCACGGTGACGATCTGACGCAAGCGACCGGCGTCGCGAAAGACGACTTGCCCGGTTCGCACGTTCTCGTAGAAGCGTCGCAACGGCGTCGGCATCCGCGGATCCTAGCCCATTTCGCCATGCCGGCGCGAAACATTCCGCGCGCTTGTCGGCCGGCGCACCGTCGGCAAGACTGCGTGTCGATCATGGTGAATGTCGCGCGCGTCTCCGTCGCCCTGCTACTGGTGTTGGCCGGCTACTCCTATGGCGTCCTTTCGCACGAAAAGCGTTGGCCTCCGACGCCACAAATCGAGCGGTCGCTGCGCAAGGCGATGTGGTGGTTCAGGCCGGCCAGGGGATTCAACGTCGTCACCGGTCGCACCCGTGTCGACTGTGGGAACCTGCGCGGCGAGCGCACCGCGGTACTGCTCGCCATGGGGCAGTCCAACGCCGCCAACGAAGGTACGCTCGCGGTAGTCGATGCGCCGCGCAGTTACAACTTCAACCTATTCGACGCTCACTGCTACGAGGCGCGCGACCCGTTGCTCGGCGCCACGGGGGTTGGAGGTTCGGTCTGGACCAGGGTTGCCCGCAGCCTCGTCGCCGCAGGAACCTACGACCTCGTCGTCGTCGCGCCGATCGCCGTTGGCGGCAGCAGCATCAGGCGCTGGTCGCCCGATGGCGATCTGTTCGAGCGTATCGAGTTGGCGCAGCGAGGGCTCGTCGCCGCCGGCCTGCCGGCCACCCATGTGCTTTGGCATCAGGGCGAGAGCGACGTCGACATGGACCCGGGCGTCTATACCAGCCATTTTCGCGCCATGCTCGCGGCGATGCGTGAACTCGGCATCGCCGCGCCGGTATACGTAGCGCAGGCTTCGCTATGCAGGAATCAAGGCAGTGCAGCGCTCCGCACGGCGCAGCGGGCGCTCGCAACCAGCCTGCCCGGCGTGCTCCCCGGACCGAACACGGACGAGATCGACCGCTTCCACTGGCGCCGCGACTTCTGCCACTTCTCCGTGGCAGGCCTCGACGAGCATGCGCGCCTGTGGTCCGAGGTGCTGAGGCGCTAGCGACGGCTGCGCGCAGGGCACCTGTCGCAGGACGGAAGCGAGGCCCGAAGCGTCCGGCGCGAGAGCCCCGTACAAGCGCCGCAATAACGTCGCGATCAGGTCGACGAGATCGCCTCGAGTTCGCGCTGCCGCGTCTCGGGCAGGAACATGACGACCAGCGCTGCCAGCAACGTCGCCGAAGAGACCAACGGCAACATCGCGATCAGTTCGCCCGGTTCGGTAGCGAGGAGGGAGAGCGCCAGCAGCCCGACGCCGGCGCCGAAGGTCTCGGCGAGCGACATCATTCCGGCAGATGTGCCGCGCTGCGAGGTGGGGAAGAGTTCGGTCGCCAGCGCTCTGACGATCACGTTGCCGGCCATCGTCACGAGAACCAGCAGCACCCAAGTGACCGGAAGGATCCATCCCGGGCCGCGAAAGAACATCCAGGCGAGGATCGGGAAGACACCGAGCACGACGAGACCGACGATCCGGCGACCGTGGCGGTCGGCGAGCCGACCAGCGTGGACATTGCCGACGACACCGAGCGCGCCACAAACGACCACCATCGCCGAATACTGCCACGGCTCCCAGCCACGATAGCTCAGGACGAAATAGCCGATGAATGCATAAACGACGGCGTGGCCGAACGACGCCGCTGCGGCCACCAGCATCACGCCGGTGGCGCGCCACGGGTGCTGTTGCGCGATCCCGACGAGCGGCGCGAACCAGCGTGCCATCGCTTGCGTGAGGCTGCCGATTGCGGCGTGGTTTTGGGCGGTGAAGCGACCGGTCTCCTTGATCCCGGCGCGGAAGCCCGGGAGCAGGAAGAGCGGAACTACGCCCAGAGCGTAGAGGGCACGCCAGCCATACGGGAGCAAGTCCACCGCCCCGAACAGCAGTGCACCGAAGCCATGCCCGACGGCAGCCAGCGCGGCGAGCATGCCGATCCCCCAGCCGCGGTGCGCGGCGGGAAACTCCTCGGTGACGATGACGATCGCCACCGCAGATGCAGAGAGCATGAATGTCCGCGTCATCACCTGCGCCGCCACGAATTGCTCCGGGCTCTGGGCGAACCCCGTCAAGAAGGTTCCGACGCTCAGGCCGGCAACCGAGATCAGAAACAGCCGGCGCCGGCCGATGACGTCGCCGAGCGGAATCAGGACGAACGCCGGCAGTGCACCCAAGCGAATCATGGCCGTGAACGCGCCCAAGTCGGTTTCGGCGATCTCGAGGTCCGCGGCAATGTGCTTCAGCGCCGCGTTGAGCAGCGAAAAATCGTAGCTCTCGAAGAACAATGCAAAGGCGACGAAGCCGAGGAGGGACAGCAATCGCGGCTCGATCTCGGGAACTTTCCCGAGAAACGGCGGGATCCACCAGGGGTTGCGCAGTCGCTGCGACGGTGATGCGGCGTCGTTCACGGGGCTCGATTCGTTTCGAAGTCCCCGTTGGCTAGCCGACGAACCGCGCCGAAACAAGGTGGGGTGACGCGGCGGACGGGTGCGTGCTCAAGGTTCGAACGTCGTGATCGTCAGCTGAAACGGTACGCGCCGACCCGCGACTTCGTCGATGTGGGCGAACCAGAGCCCGGGCTCGGGCGCGATGATCTCGATCGCTTCGAAAACCCCGCCGTCGACCGACGCGTAGTCGTGCGTCGCCACCGACGCCGGCACCGAGTGCCGCAGGTAGAGATCGACGTTGTTGCGGCTGCCGAGAAACGGATCCTCGGCGTTGGCGGTCAGCCGCACGGCGAGCGTCCCCGGCGGCACATCGAAGCGCACGTTGGCGCCCGCCTGCACCTCGACGACGATCGCGCCGGTTGCGTCGGCCTCGGCGTCTGCACGGGCGAGAAGGCAATTCGCTAGTGCGCTGGCGTCGCCCGCCACGATGCACCCCGAGCCGAATTCACCACCCGGCGCCAGCGCCGCAAGGGTCGCAGCGTCACAGCGCGCGTCGAGCGCAGCCTCGAACTTCGCCCTGGCGCGGGCGATCTTGGCCAGAGCGCGGTCGTCGGGACAGAATTCGACCTTGCCCTTGTCGGCATTCGACCTGCAAACGGACGACGCGCGCAGCCGCGTCGCGACGTACTTGGCGAAGCCATTGCCGATCGCCTTCTGGCAGTTCGCGTGCGCAGTGGCGAGCGGCGCAGCCAACGACGGATCGGCATAGGCCGCAGCGATCAACGCCGCGATCGCCACATCTCCCGCGGCAGTCGTACAGTCGCGCACCTGAACGGCATCGCGCGCAGCAGCACAGCCGGCACCGAGAACACTGGCCGACGGGATCGCCCCCGGACACTTTCGCGCGATCTTGGTTGCGTCGACGTTCGCCCTCGCCTTGTCGATGACAGCGAGGGCCTTCTCGTCGGGGCACGGGCCGGAACTGCGCCCGGCGGCGACCCGATCGAGGCAGTCGCGCCAGGCCTTGAAGCCGGTGCGGACGAATTTGGCGACGTGCTTGGCAATCTCCTTGCGGCAGAGCCGCGTCGGCTTGGTCAGAGTCGCCGAGCCGGCAGCCATGACTTGGGTCGACGCGCTGCCTACCGGAGCCAGGGAGCCGCAATTGACGCCGGGTGAGTCGGCTCCGATCGCGCTCGAAATGAAGGAGAGGTTTAGGAAGACATTGGTGTCGAACGAGACGTCCAAGGGCAGACAATTCGAGTTGGTGCCCCCGGACGCGACCCCGGCGAGCACCGGCCCAGCACCGAGGTCGACGAACAACGGCCCGCCAGAGTCGCCGGCACAGGTGTTGGAGTTGTCCCCGGGCGTACCGAGCGGCGATGCGAACGACCAGCACAGGTGCGCCGGTTCGGGGATCAACAGCGGAGATCCCGCGCAACTCGAAGTCTTCACCGTGCCGCGGCGCTTGATGCCGCTGTCGTCCGCGCTGGCATGGGAAACGCCGAAGCCGACGATCTGCCCGGAAGTACCCGTCGGCGGCAAGCCAACGGTATTGATCGAAGCGGGCTGAATGCCTTCGACCGGGCCAGCCAGCGTCACCACCGCGATGTCGCTCTGAATGCCGAAGGAGTAGGCGGGATGCACGACGACCTTCTCGACGGCGAAGATGCCGGCGTGCTGCAAGAAGACGCGGTAGGAGGACGGCTCGACCGAACAAAAGCGATCGCCGGGGCAGACGCAATGAGCGGCCGTGAGGAAAGTGCGGCAGCCGATCAGCGTGCCCGAACAGGACGAATCGAGTCGCGATTCGGAGACTCGCAGCAACGCTCCCGCCGCGGCATCGCTCTGCGAGTGCACGCCATTGACGACGCGCGGCGCAAGCGGTGCCGCTTCAGCGAGCGTCGCCGGAGAGACGGCCATGCCCGCCAGCAGTACAGCCAGTAGAGGATGGATGGGCAACGCACCTCGGATTCGCATGATCGTCTCGCAGCACACCCGCATGTGCGCCACCATCGGAGTAGCGCCACGGGCCTGGGGTTTGTCAAGGCAACGTCGTCGCCGGAGAAAGTACCCATCCCGATGACGCAGCGCATTGACATTCATGACGCGTCGCGTTATCCAGTCGCCAGGTCGTTCAACAAGGAGGTGCCCTGATGGCAACCAAACATAACGCCAGTACAATCACGTTCCCAGAGAGGATCGACGAGATCCAGGCCAGCGCGAGCAAGCAGGTCAAGGAAGCGATCGATTTCCTGTCCGCTCCGCCGCGCGCATTCGCCGAGGAGGTCGGGGCCGACTTGGACAAGCGCCGCAAGGCGTTCAGCAAGCGCGCCGAAAAAGTCGTCAAGAGCTTGCGGTCCGATTTCGACAAGCGCACCAAGGACCTGGGCAAGCGCGCGGACGCAGCCGTCAACGATGCTCGCAAGCGTACCGAGGCGATCGCCAAGAGGGTTCGCAAGCAGGTCGAGGCGGTGGTCGAGCCGGTAACCACGCGGCTGAACGTCGCCACGCGCGCGGATGTGGAGCGGCTGCGTAAGCGCTTGGACCAGATCGAACGGCGTGTTGGCGAGTTGGCAGAGCCGGCAGCCACCAAGTAACGCCCCATCTCCGCCTCCCGGTTGATTGCAATCAATGGGGGAAACAACGGATTGCGGCCCAATTGAAAAGGGGCCGACGCGGTCACCCGCGTCGGCCCCTTTTTGCATTCATCAGCGTCGCTCCGGGTCGCTCAAGCAGCCTTGGTGTCCTTCGCTTTCGCCTTGGTGGCCGATCCGGCGTCCCCGGATTCGGTCGCCGGCCCACTCGCAGGTGCAGAGTCCGCTGACCCGGCGTCGCCTTTCTTCGCTGCGCCTCCGGAGCCGCTCTTGGCGTAATCCGTCACGTACCAACCACTTCCCTTGAGTTGGAACGAGGTGTTCGACATCAGCTTGGTGACCTTGCGCCGGCACGTCGGGCACTTCTCGAGGGGCGGATCGGTGATCTTCCGCATGGTCTCGAACTCGCCGCACTTCGAACATTTGTACTCGTAGATCGGCATCTCTGCGAAGCCCTCCTCAGCCTTTGCGTGCGCGGCAGCTAACCACGGACGCGTTCGATGTCAACGACTGTCGGCCCGTCGGCGATTTCCGTCAACCGCCGGCGGCAGTCGAGCACATCGTCACAAACCACCTCGACGAGCTTGTTGCGGCCACGGAGTCCGTGCGCGATGCGTACGGCACGCCGCGGCACAGCGAGCGCCGCCGCGACCAGCTCGATGACCGCCTCGTTGGCGGCGCCATCGACCGGCGGCGCCTTGACGTGGACCTTCAGCGCGTCGCCGTAGCGCCCGGCGAACTCGGCGCGCCGTGCGCGCGGCTGCACCTGAACCCGGAAGCGCAGCACGTTGTCCGCCGGCGCGTCCATGCTCAGCGCATGGATCCGGCCAGGTCGAACAGGCTCTGCACGAGAAACACCTGCAGAAACATGATGCCGAGCAGGACGATCAAGGGCGACAGGTCGATCCCCCCGGCGACTGCGGGAACCGAGCGCCGCAATCGGAACAACAGCGGCTCGGTGGCATTGTAGAGGAACCGGACGATCGGGTTGTACGGGTCGGGATTGACCCAGGAGATGATCGCGCGGCCGATCATGATCCACATGTAGATCCAGAGTGCCCAAGTCAGGACATTTGCCACCGCGCTGAGAAAATTCGCCAACAAGAACATCGCGCTCGTCTCTCTCCCATTTGATCCGGGTTCTTTCGCCTTCGTGTATCGCGCCGGCGCTTGCCCGACAAGTTGCGCACGCTACGCGCCAGACGCTGCGCTCCGGCGCGGCGCTCCGACTTGACCGGCGACTCGGTTGCCACTAAGCGGGCGTGATACCCACCGAACCGCCGATGTCTCCCAGCGAACCATCCGTCCGACCCAAGCCACGCAGCGGCACGCCGCACGCACTCTCGTGGGCGCTGGTCGCCGGGTTGCTCGCACTCGTCGCGCTGTTCATGTTCTCCGACGTGCGCGCGCTGTGGGAGACGGCGGCGGCAGTCGACCTGCGCTGGTTGGCGGTTCCCTTTCTCTGCACGGTCGTCAGCTATGCGACCATGGCGCGCAGCTACGAAGGCATCGCCCGGGCGGCGGGCGCGCGCGTCTCGTTCGTGGAGATGCTGCGCATCACCCTCGTCGCCAATACGGTGAACTACATCGTCACGACTGGCGGCCTGAGCGGGTTCGCGGTGCGCGTGTTCTTCTTCGTTCGCCTGGGCATTCGTCCGGGGACAGCGCTGATCGTCTCGCTCGCGCAGACGTTCCTGACCAACGTCGTACTCTTATTTTGCATCGTCTTGGGTTTCATCTACCTGTTGCAGACCAGGGAGCTCGGCGCCTTTGCGTTCAGCTCGATGGCGATCCTTCTCGGCGTATCGCTGCTCGGCGCCGGGCTCGCGAGCAGCTTGCTGCTGCACCGGCAGCTGCGCAGGCGGACCCTCTTCGTGATCGCGGAATGGGCGAACTGGTTCCTGCACCGCTTCCTTCCAGCCCGCAAGCCTACGCGGGTGCGGCTGTGGCGCTTCCAGCGCAATCTCAACCGTGGCATCGAGTTCATGCTCGCTCGCAAGCGCGAAATGATCGCGCCGACCATATGGATCGTCATCGATTGGACGGCGACACTCGCGATCCTCTACGTCGCCTTCCTCGCGGTCGGCCACCCGGTGCCGATCCAAGTGGTGATGGTCGGCTTTTCGATCGGGGTCACCTTGTCGATGATTTCGCTCGTGCCGGGCGGACTTGGCATCATGGAGGGATCGATGGCCGCCGTCTTCACGGGGCTGTCGGTCCCGCTCGAGAAGGCTCTCGTCGCCGTGCTGATTTTCCGGGTCGCCTACTACGTTTTCCCGACGGTGATCGCGGTGTTCTTCTTCCGCAACATGCTGCTCGCCGGCACGCGCGAGGCGCCCGTCGTGCTCGGCGACGAACTCGGATGAGCCATCGCGTGCACGAGTCAGGTTTTCATGGGTCACCCGGGCAGTTTCGAACGACGCCCCGAGGGAACCCCTTTACCACCGCGATGCAGTCCAGGGGATTCCTTTGTGGGATCATTCTCTCGAGAACCTACATGCTGAGGTTGGTCCGAGGCACCGCCTCCTGAGCACTCACGCGAGGTTCTCTCCGGACGAGAGCGGATGGAACTACGCGACACGCGTCGCGTATACGTACGACACCCTGGGTCGACGCGTCTCCGTGGCCGAGCCGCATTCCGGGGTCTGGCGATACGGCTATGATCTCGCCGGCAATTTGCGCTACCAAGATGATCCGCAGGGGGGCCAGCACCTGCAGATCTGCTACGACAGGCTCGGCCGGGTCGTGCGTGAATACGACGCGGGCGCCGACTACAGCGGGGCGATTTTTTCCTGTAGTACGAGCATGACCTGCTGGGCAATCTGATCGAGTCCGTACTCCGGCCCCGCACCCCGCCGCCTGTCACGGCTCGCCCAAACCGGCCTAGCTCCCGTCGCCCTCGCGGACGCGGGGGCCCAGGCGATCACCGTTGCTGGCGTTACCGGTTGGGGGAGCTTCCACTACATCTACGACGACGCGAACCGCGTCGCGTCGGTCCGCTATCCCGATCAAGAGATCCTCGAGTACGAACGCGACGCCTCGGGTCGAAACGGTTGTCCGCTCAACCGGCAAAAGACTCCTCGGTTTTAGCTCTCCGAGCTTGCCTTCCTCAAACCAACTCCGGGTTCGTGCGCCCCAGGCCATCTTCGCGATTGACAACCCGGCGATAATTCAAGAGACTCCGCACGTTAGTGGAGTTGTGGTGGGGATGATGGCATTGAATCGACAACGGATTCTGACTCTTTTGGGCGTGGCTCTGCTCGTCGCGACCCTAGAACCTTGCACCGCTCCGGCGGCACAGCCCAAGCTCGTCACCGCCCGCTCGGGAATTCTCGTCGACCGCAATACCGGCAAGGTTCTCTGGCAGCACAACCCCGACGTCGCACTGCCCCCGGCCAGCACCACAAAGGTCGTGACCGCGTCGCTCGCCCTGCAAAGCGGCGAACTCGACCGAATTCTGCGCGTCAGTCCGCGTGCCGCCGCCGAGCCACCATCGAACATCCGCCTGCGATCGAACTGGACTCTCAGCCTCGAAGACCTCGTCTATGCGATCTTGCTCAACTCGGCCAACGACGCGAGCGTCGTCATCGCCGAGGGGCTATCCGGGTCGGTCCCTGCCTTCGCCGCCCGCATGAACGTGCACGCGTACACGCTCGGCGCACGGCATTCCCACTTCATCAATCCGAACGGTCTCCCGGCCGATGGCCATGTCTCGAGCGCACGAGATCTCGCGACGATTTTCGATTACGCGCTCAACGACCCGCGCTTCCGCGACGTCCTCGAAACGACCGCCAAGACGATCCGCACGAAAGATAGCGCCCGTAGGTCGATATCGCTGCAAACGAAGAACCGCCTCTTGAAGGACTACCGCTATCGGGTCATCGGCAAGACCGGGTGGACCCGCGCAGCGAAAAAGTGCTTCGTCGGTGCGGCGACACATCAGGGGCGCGAGGTCATCGTCGCGATCCTCGGCTCCGACGATCTCTGGGGCGATCTGCGCCGGCTCGTCGAATTCGGCTTCGAGGGCGTCCCCAACCCCATCCCGCGCTCGCAGCGGCAGTTGGTCGCGGCCGCGTCCGACGCCGACCGGCCGGCTGCCGGCGACACGGAAGAGGCCTCCCCTGCCGCAGGCGGTCGGCACTATGTCCGGGTCGCGACATTCCGTACCGCATCGCAGGCCAATCGCCTGCGCGCAGAGATGCGCGCCGACGGCTTCCCGGCGCAGGTGTTTCGCGTCGTTCGGAACGGTCGTGCGCTGTACCGCGTTTCGGTAGGTGGCTATCCGAGCGCGAATTCCGCCTCCACCGTCCAACGCCAGATCGAACGCCAGCGACCGCAGTTGCAGACCCTACTCGTCAGGAGCTGACCGCCGTCGCCTGGAGGCGATTGCCCTCGCAGGCATCCCTGATCTTGCGCACCAGCGCGATGTTGTCCGAGTGGCCGGTGCGATCGGCGATGATCCTTCCGCGCAGCGGACGTCCCAGCAAATAGATATCGCCCATGACGTCGAGCACCTTGTGGCGCGCGAACTCGTCGGGGAAGCGCAACGTGGTGTTCACGACCTTCTCGTCGTCGATGAGAATGCAATTGTCCAGACGTCCGCCGCTGGCGAGTCCCATCGCCGCGAGTTGCTTCATATCGCGGAGAAACCCGAACGTCCGCGCCGGAGCGATCTGCTCGCGAAACGACGCGGGGCCGGTGTACTCGAACGTGAATTGCTGCTCGCCCACGGGGTGCGGGTAGCGCAGCATGTAGCTGATTGAAAAGCCGTTCCACGGCTCGATCGAGATCGACTCGCCGTTGTCGTGCTCGACCGCGATGCGTTCCTCGACGACGATGACGTCGATCAGTTCATCTTGTTCTTCGACCCCGACGTTCTCGATCAGCTGGCAGAACTCGGCCGCCGAACCATCCATGATCGGGATCTCGCCCTGGAACTTCACCAAGAGGTTGGTGATGCCGTACGCATGCAGCGTTGCCAACAGGTGCTCGACCGTCTGCACCGTGACTCCCTTGCGATGCAGGGCGGTCGCGTAGCCGGTGGAGTCGACCCAGTCGATGTGTGCCGGCACCGCTACGTCGGACGACAGACTGGTGAAGCGAATCCCGCTACCCGGAGGCAAGGGCTGGAGCACCAATCCGGTCTTGACCCCCGTGTGCAACCCGGTTCCGCTCGCGACGACGCCCTTGGCGATGGTCCGCTGCGGCACCCGCCGCGGCCGCACGCGACCACTGCCGTCGGCGCCATTGCCGTTGGGACGACTCGGCGCACCCGCGTCCGCGACGCGGCCGACCCGCGCCCCGCTCTTCGACTCGAAGTGGCGCAGGGCGCGGTTGACCACCTCGATCAGACCGTCGAGCGAGAACGGCTTCTCGATGAAGTCGAACGCGCCGAGCTTCGTAGCCTTGACGGCGGTTTCGATGTTGCCATGCCCCGATACCACGATGACTTCGGGCGGATGCATCCGGCCCTGCAGCCGGCCGAGGAGTTCGAGCCCGTCGATGTTCGGCATCCAGATGTCGAGCAAGACGAGTTCCGGAGTGTTGCCGCTGATGATCTCCAGCGCCTGCGCCCCGTCCTCCGCTTCGAGCACGGTGAAACCTTCCTCTTCGAGAATTCCGCGCACCGAAGTACGGATCTCCCGCTCGTCGTCGACTACGAGTATCGTCGCCATCGCCTCCTCACGTTCTCGCGGGAGCGGTGAGCGCCCGCCCCCGCACCGGCAAACTGATCGTGAACCGCGTACCGCGCGGTACGTTGTCGTACACGCGAATGTAGGCCTGGTGGTCCGCGACGATCGCCGAGACGATCGCCATCCCGAGACCCGTGCCGTCACGTTTCGTCGAAAAATACGGCTCGAATACCCGATGTTTGACCTCGGAACTCATGCCACAGCCGTTGTCAGCAATCTCCAGATATACGACCTCGAGCTCGGCTCCATAGCGGGTGGCGATCTCGATCTCTCCTGGCCGGTCGGGGCAAGCCTCGCACGCGGCAACGGCGTTGTCGAGCATGTTGATCAACGCACGCTTGAGGGCCTCGTGATCGATTGGTACCGGCGGGATGCCGGCGTCCGACTTGAATTGAAAGGCGATCTCGGGATGGCCGCCGCGGTATAGAGCCAGCGCCTCGTCGACCACCTCGTTGACGTTTCCCGGTCGCAACTCCGCCGATGGCAGCCGCGCGAACGAGGAGAACTCGGTGACCAGGTGCTTGAGCGCATCGACCTGCGCGACGATCGTCGCCGTGCACTCGTCGAGAACCTTGCGCTCGGATTCGTCGAGGCGATCGAGGTAGCGCTTGCGCAAACGCTGCGCCGAAAGCTGGATCGGCGTCAGCGGGTTCTTGATCTCGTGCGCGAGCCGACGCGCCACCTCGCGCCATGCCTCCATGCGCTGCACCCGCAAGAGGTCCGTGACGTTCTCGAAGAACAGCATCAGGCCGCGCGGCGAGCCCGCGTCGTCCACGAGCGACGTCGCCGAGACCAATGCCGTCAACACCTGATCCCCCGCCGCGAGGTTGATCTGGCGCGACACCAATCGCTCTGGTCGCTGGAGAATGTCGCGGACGAGCTCCGCAACATCGGCGAGCGCCGCTGTGGCGAGGATCTCGGACCAATGTGCGCCGCGCACCGCATCCGAACGCAGGCCGAGCATGCTCTCGGCCGCATGGTTCACGGTGGTCACCATGCCGGCGTGATCGAGTGAGATGACGCCGGCGGTGACGTTGGCGAGAATGTTCTCGACGTACTTGCGGCGCTCCTCCAGTTCTTCGTTGATCGCCTGCAGGTCGGAGGTCATGCGATTGAACGAGTCGACCAGCACCGCGGTCTCCTGGTCGCTGGCCGGCGGGATGCGGTACTGCCAATTGCCCTGCGCGACCTCGCGCGTTCCCTCGGCCAGGCGCGATAGCGGCACGGTGATGTTGCGCGCCTGCCGCATGCCGACCCAAGTCGCCGAGAAGACCACGACCATGGCGACAAGGGCGAGCGTGAGCACGTACTGGTTCTTCAGCGGCTGTTTGAGGCGGCTGACTTGCATATACTCCTCGTAGGCACGCGACATCTCCCGGGCGGTGCGCGCGAGATCGCGCGGCACCACATAGTCGACGACGACGCCGCCGACCGGAACGCCGCTGGCGCCGCGGATCGGCGCGCCGGCGCGGATCACGTCGACTTTGCCGGTGGGCACCGTCAGGGCCACCGAATCGCCAGCGAGGATTTGCGCGCGAACGCGCGGCACGAGCGGCGGCGAGCGTGAGCCATCCGAGGCTCGGTAGAGCGAGTCACCACCTGCAGCAAACACCAGGATGCCCGCGAGATTCATCTCGCGCCGGGCCTGCTCGACCGTGACCGGCAATTGCCCGCGCCCGGCCGCGTCGAGGCCGCCCGCGCCAGCAATGCGAGCAGCCACGGTCTCGGCGAAATGCACCGCGTTGTCGGCGGCGAACTGGTAGTAACCGTCCGCTACTTCCACCGATCCGGCGAGCACGGTGCGGACCCGCGTTTCGAACCAAGTGTCGATCGCTTCGTTGAGGAAGCCGCGAGCCACGACGAAAAGCACGATGCTCGGCGCCACCGACATACCCACGAAGAGGAACACCAGGCGGGTTCGCAGACGCGACCCGAACAGTCCACGCCGGCGATCGACGGTCAGACGGATCAGGTTGCGGCCGACCAGGAACGCCAGCAGAACGAGGAGAATGACATTGAGATTGGTGAGCAGGAAGAAGGTGACGTTGCCCGTGAGCGACGAGCTACCGGTGACGCCGGGAGCCCAGAGTTGCACGGCGAGAAAGCCGAGGAAGACCACGGCGGTGAACGCGACCAAGAGGAGCTCGCGCCGCTGCCGCTGGGCTACGTTGCCGTCGTCATCGGCAGGGGGGCTCGTCGTCTCGCGCAATTTCGCCATCGTTTCGATTCTAGCCGTTTGCCTGCCGTGCAGGGCAACCCCCCGCGTGCGGCGTCACGTTCGCCAACCGTCGGCGACTTGATTAGGGTGCAGGCGATGAACAGTGCACCGCCCGAGGCATCCCCTCTCGATCGCATCGCCGAGCGCGCGCTCGACTTCGTCCGCGACGACATGGTCGTTGGTCTCGGCTCGGGGGGCGCCGCCACGGTCTTCATCCGCATCCTCGGCGCCCGGGTGCAAGCCGGCTTGCGCATACGCGGCATCCCAACCTCCGAGCCCACTGCAGCCGTGGCGCGCGAAGTCGGCATTCCCGTGATCGGCTTCGATGACGCTACCACGGTCGACGTCACCGTCGACGGTGCCGACGAGGTCGATCCGAACCTCGACCTCATCAAGGGCTACGGTCGGGCCTTGGTCCGCGAGAAGATCGTCGCCGCGGCGTCGCGCCTGGAGATCATTCTCGTCGGCGCCGAAAAGCTCGTGCCGCAACTTGGCAGTCGCGGACTGGTCCCCGTCGAGGTATTGCCGTTCGCCGCGCCCTACTGCGCACGCGAGTTCGCCCGCATCGGCTGCCGACCGCAACGCCGCAATTCGGCCGACGGATCACCCATCGTCAGCGACAACGGTAATTGGATCATCGATTGCGGTGTCGATCCGATCGACGACGCGCGCGCCTTGGATGAGGCGCTCCGCGCGGTACCCGGCGTGGTGGGCACCGGGCTCTTCATCGGCATTGCCGGTCGCGTACTCGTCGCCGAAGCCGACGGTCGGATCAGCGAACTCGTGCGCGGCGAGGCAGGTTGAGGAACTCGGCTGCGGTCGCGCCGCTCAACGTCCGACCGGCCCCTCGCCAAATCGCTCGATGCGCGCCGGCGGCAGTTCGTCGCGGGTCTTGGCGAACGTTTCGATCTGCGCGTGCCGGGCGGCCCGCGCCATCATGTGGGCACCGATCGGGGCCGTCAGGAACAGAAACACGATGACCAGCCCCGCCTTTGCCGCCAGGGCGAGCGGGTTGCCCGGAAGGGTGAGCGCCGCTGCCGCGAGAATGCTACTCACGCCGAGCGTGGTTGCTTTGGTTGGCGCATGCATCCGGGTGTAGAAATCGGGCAACCGTACCAGCCCGATCGACCCGACGAGGGTGAACCCGGTCCCGATCAGCAAGAGCGCGCACACTCCGATTTCGGTCAGCTCATTCAATGATTCGCCCTCGCATCAAGAATTTCGATATGGCCACGGTGCTGACAAAAGCGAGCACGGCGAGCACGAGTGCGCCCTCGAGGTAGAGATCGGTCCCCAGACGCACCGACAGTACCACGACGAAGGCGATGAAGTTGGTCGACAGGGTATCGAGCGCGAGAACCCGGTCGAGCGTCGTCGGGCCGATGAGCATCCGGTAGACGATCAGAGTCATCGACAGGCCGATCCCAATCAACGTCAAGGAAGCTACCGAATCAATCATGAGATCGACTCCTTGATCGCACTCTCGAAGCGCTCCTTGATGCTGCGCCGCACAGCGTCGGAATCGGCTGCGGACAGACAGTGAACGTAGAGAGCTGAACGGTCCGGGGCGACGTCCACCGACAGCGTTCCCGGGGTCAGCGAGATCATGTTGGCGAGGAGGGTGATGCGGAAATCATCTTCCAGGTCGAGAGGAATGACGACAAACGCCGGCTCGATGTCGAGCCGCGGGCGAATCACCGTCCACGCGACGATGAAATTCGCAACCAGGATGTCGGTGGCGAAGGTGAGTGCGAGGCGCGCCAAGCGCGCCGGTCGGTGCAGGCGGATCGGGCTGGGCCAGAACTTGCCGAGCGCGCGCACGATCGCTGCACCGAGCGCGTAGCCGATGAAGAATTCAACGACGCTATAGCGCTCGTTGAGGATCATCCAGCCGAGCGCCAAGAAGACGGTATAGAGCGGGTGAGGAAACAATCCACGGATCATTCGTTGCCCTCTCCGAGAACAGCACGCACATAGCCCGGCGTGTCGAGCGTCTGCTCGGCCGCAGCGCGTGCAAAGCGATATACAGGCTCCGCACCGGCAGCCAACGTAATGGTGAACGACACCAAGAGGCCGACGGCAGCCAATTGCATGCGGCGCGGCGGTTCGGGACTCTGCTGCAGGGCTTCGCCCCAGAACGCCATCGTCCAGATCTTCATCATCGAAAACAGCGTCAACAGCCCGGCGATGAAGCCGATGGTGACCCCGACATAGTGCTGTGCTTCGAGTCCCGCCGAAAGCAGGATGAACTTCCCGAAGAAGCCGCTCGTCGGCGGTATCCCAGCGAGCGAGATACCCGCAATGAAGAACAGCGCGGCGAGCGCCGGCGAGTTCCGCGCAAGGCCGCCCAGCTTCTTCAGGCTGCTGGCGCCACCGAGACGCTCGCCGATTCCAGCCATCAAGAACAATGCACACTTCACGATCGTATAGTGCACCAGATAGAAAATAGCGCCGGCAAGCCCCGCGACGGTGAACATCCCGATGCCGAACGCGAGGTAGCCGATCTGGCTGATGATGTGGAACGACAGTAGGCGGCGGATCTCGGTCTGCGCCACCGCACCGAGGACGCCGACGAGCATCGACGTCACACCGAGCGCCACGATCAAGTCGGCGGGCAACGCCCGCACCTCGGCGAACACCGTCGTAAAGACCCGCAACAAGGCGTACACGCCGACTTTGGTGGCAATGCCGCCGAACATCGCTGAAATCGGCACCGGCGCCGCAGGGTAGCTGTCCGGCAGCCAGAAGCTCAAAGGCAACAACGCCGCCTTGGCGGCAAACACCACGAGCAGCGTCATCATCGCAACGTGCAGCAGGGTCGCGTCCGCTGCCGGCAACAATGCAACCTTCACCGCGAGATCGGCGAAATTGAGGGTGCCCGTCAGCCCGTAGAGCACCCCGATCCCGAACAGGAACAACGCCGAACTCAGCAGGTTGAGCGCGACGAACTGGAATCCCGCCGAGAGCTGCCGGATGCGACCACCGAGTGTCAGAAGACCGTACGAGGCGATCAGCATGACCTCGAAGAAGACGAAGAGATTGAAGATGTCGCCGGTGACGAATGCGCCGTTCAAACCCACCAGCAGGAAGTGAAAGAGCGGAAAGAACGGCAAGTCGGTGTTCGCGCGGTCGCCTTCGGCCCATTCGTACGCCAGAACGGCCACGCCGGTGAGCGCTGCGAGCAACAGCATCACCAATGCCAACCGATCGAGGACGAGCACGATTCCGAACGGCGCCGGCCAGTCCCCGAGCCGATGGACGAGAATCTCGCCGGCGGCGATTTGTGGCAGAAGCGCAAGCTCGAGGCCGAAGAGCACGACCAGCGACAGCAGGCTCAATCCCCGCAGAGCGCGTGGGTCGCGAACGCCGAGCAGCAGTGTGGCCGTCGCCAACGGCCACACCACCGGCAGGATCGGCCATGCGCTATCCACGGCTCAACTCGAGATCGACGCGCTCGGTCCGGGCGCGTTGGTAGCGGCGATAGGACAACACCAGCAGGAAGGCAGTCATCCCGAACGAAATCACGATCGCGGTCAGAACCAGAGCCTGCGCCAGAGGATCAGCGCGTTCGGCCGAGCCGACACCGAGGATCGGCGGACTGCTGGGAGAAACGCGGCCCATCGCAACGAGGAGGATGTTGATCCCGTGGCTGATCAGAATGAATCCCTGGACGACCGGAAACGAATGCGGGCGCAGCAACAGAAACGTACCGACGCCGAGCAAGGTTCCCACCGATAACGCAATCAGCATTTCCACGATCACTCCTCGATCGCCAATAGGATCGTCAGCGTAACGCCGGCGACGATGAAGTAGACGCCGATGTCGAAGAACAGAACGCTCGTCAACTCGAACGTCCCGAGGATGGGAATTTCAGCGTAGGTGAAAGCGCTCGTCAGGAACGGAAACGATAGGCACATCGACGCCAATCCAGTGCCGACCGCGAACAGCAGGCCGAGGCGGATCAGCTTCTCCGGATCGAACGGTGCGACGCCGTCGGTCGACGATCGACCGGCTGCGACGTACTGCAAGATCACCGCGGCGGCAGTCATGAGCCCGGCGACAAAGCCTCCGCCGGGCAGGTTATGGCCGCGGAACAGAAGATAGATCGAGAACAGAATCGCCGGCGGCAGGACGGCCTTCGCGATCGTCTGGAGCAACGGTGAATTGATCACGACGCCACCTTCTTGCCAGCCCGCACCAGCGCGATGACACCGATGGCCGCGATGGCGAGAACGACGATTTCGCCGAGCGTGTCGTAGCCACGAAAGTCGACGAGGATCACATTGACGACGTTCGTGCCGCCGGCCTCGACCTTGCTCTTGGCCAAATGGAATGCCGAGATCGACTCGAACGGCCGGCGCAACACGGCATACACGACACCCGCCGCCCCCAGCCCGATGATCGCGGCGAAGCCGACGTCCGCCGAAAGCCGCGGCAAGGGCTCGCCCTTCGGGGTGTCCTTGGGCAGATGGTACAAGACGAGTACGATGAGGATCGTCGTCACCGCTTCGACGAGGAGCTGGGTGATCACCAGGTCCGGCGCACTGAGCCAGACGAAGTAGAGCGCAACGAAAAGGCCGACGGCACCCAGGGCGATCACACTCGCCAACCGCTGCCGGATGAACGCCGCCACCGCCACTGCGGTCGTCGCAGTCAGTCCAGCGACGAGAAAGCCGCCGCTGGCTACGGGCGTCGCCGGCTCCAACAGCGGCTCCGGATTGTCGAACAACAGCCCGATCGAACTCGCGCCGACGACGGTGGCGAGCACGATACGAACGTACCAGTGCAGCTTGCCGCTCTGGATCCTATCGGTGAGTTGCTGGGCTCCGGCGAGCAGGTTCGCAACTATCTGGTCATAATGCTCAGCGGCCGATCTACCGAAGCTCGGCGCCAGCTTGCGGCGCGCGCTCGAGCGCCGCACGTAGTACACGGCCAACCCAATGACAGTCGCCATGAAACTCAGCCCCAGGGCCGGATTGAATCCATGCCAGATCTTGAAGTGCGGGTTGACCGTGGCACCCACGATCGAACTCGCCGCCGCTCCTATCAAGGATTCGGCCAGCGCAGGCATGACGCCGACGGCGAAGCACAGCGCGACCAGGAGTTCTGCTGGAAGTCGCATACCGGCGGGCGGCTCATGCGCCGTGCGGGTCGGTTGCCGCGGCGCCTCGCCGAAGAAGGCACCGAGCACGAACCGCAACGTGTACGCAACCGTCAGTGCACTGCCGACGAGCGCCAGGGCCGGCAGCACCCAAGCCAGCGCGGGGCCGCCAGCCGCAAGCACCAGGCTGGCCTCATAGAACAACTCCTTGCTGACGAACCCGTTCAGCAACGGCGCACCGGCCATCGCCGCCGCGGCGCAACAGGCGAGCAGGGTCGTGCGTGGCAAGGCATGGCGGAGACCGCCGATCTCGGCGATGTCGCGCGAACCGGTCTCATGGTCGATGATCCCGGCGGCCATGAACAACGGCGCCTTGAACGCCGCGTGGTTGAGGATATGCAATGTCGCCGCGACCGTCGCGAGCTCGGTACCGTACCCGTAGAGCATCACGATCATGCCGAGTTGACTGATCGTAGAGTAGGCGAGCAGGGCCTTGAGGTCGGTCTGGCGCAGTGCGCCCCAGCCCCCGACCAACATCGTCGTCGCGCCGATGCCGGTGACCGCAAAGAACCACAGGTCGGTCGCGGCAAACAATGGCGACAGCCGCGCCAGCAGAAAAATTCCGGCTTTCACCATCGTCGCCGAGTGCAGGTAGGCACTCACCGGCGTCGGCGCCGCCATCGCGTTCGGCAGCCAAAAATGGAACGGGAACTGAGCCGACTTGGTAAAGGCTCCAACCAGAATCAACGCGAGCGCGACGTTCGCCATCGGCGCCTGGCGCACGCGCTCGGCCTGGGCGAAGAGTTCGGTGAGTTCGAACGTGCCTGCCTCGACTCCGACCAAGAGCACCCCGGCGAGCAGCGCGAGGCCACCCATGGCAGTGACCATGAGCGATTGGTACGCGCCCCGGCGTGACTCTTCCCGGTCGTTCCAGAAGCCGATGAGCAAGAAGGACGAGATACTCGTGAGTTCCCAGAAAACGACCAACAAGAGCAGGTTGCCGGAGGTCACGACGCCGACCATCGCCGCCATGAACAACATCAGCGCTGCATAGAAACGGACGATAGCGTCAGCTGCGGCCAGGTAGTAGCGGGCGTAGACGATGACCAGCAAGCCAATGCCGAGGATGAGCCCGGCGAACAACAGCGACAAGCCATCGACATAGAGCGAAAGGTTCAGCCCAACGCTCGGCGCCCACGGCAGCGATACCGCGAGATGTCCCTCGGCGAGCACCAGGTCGAGCAGCGAAACCAAGGCGCCGAACGCCGCGGCAGCGGCCAAACCACAGAAAACAGGCAAGCCGAGCCGCGAGCTTCTGCCGACGATGACCAACGTCAACGCAGCGAGGAGAGGGATCAGAGTCGGGGCGAGCAGGCGAAGTGTCACGGGGTTCCTCGAACGTCGGAGACGCTACGTCCCGATAGGGGCTATCACACGAAAACAGGTCTTGGAATTCACGCCGCTGCGCTAGCAACGACGCGACGGCCGACCTCGCCTGGCCATGGCTAGGCGATCGTTGCATCCGCCACCATGCTGCACGCTGGGTCCAGCGTTCGTTCGCGAAACCCGTGCGCAAGTTTGACAGGTCGAAAGTCACCGACCTATAACCCGCCGAAATTCTTGCCGAAGGTTGAGATTCAGGTGGATCTTTCTCCGTTCCGGGGGGCACGGGCGCGCGGTCTTCGTCCCTGGTTCCTCAGCGTCATCCTGCTGCCCGTCGCGATGGCTGCGCCGGCGACCGGCCAACTCCGCGATAATCTCTACGCTGTCAGTGCCGTGAGTGCGCGCGAAGCGTGGGCCGCCGGAGCATTCGGCACGATCGTGCACACGAATGACGGAGGAATCGGCTGGCAGCGCCAAGACGCCAACACGCAAGAGCACCTGTTCGGTATCGATTTCGCCGATGCCAGATCCGGCTGGGCGGTCGGTCGAACCGGCGTGATCCTGCGTACCCGTGACGGCGGCGAAATCTGGGAGATCCAAGACTCGCCGGTGGACGACCGTCACCTCTTCGCTGTCGCGGCGATCAGCCCGACGATCGCCGCGGCGATCGGGGACTGGGGCGTAATCCTGGTGACGACCGATGGCGGCGCGACCTGGGAGAACCGTTCGTTCGAGCGCGACGTCATCCTCAACGACCAGCACTGGCTCGATGCGGAGCGCGGCTGGGTCGTCGGCGAGGGCGGCGTGATCCTGGCGACGACCGATGCGGGGCGCACCTGGGTCGAGCAGCCGAGCGGCGTTTACAAGACCCTATTCGGCGTGTCTTTCGCCGACGCCAGCAACGGCTGGGCCGCCGGAATCGACGGGCTGATCCTGCGCACTCGGGACGGCGGCCAGAGTTGGGAGGCGCAGCGCGGCATGGAAGGTGTTGCCGCTTTCGACGATGTCGGCGTGGACGATGCGTTCGGCAATCCGACGCTGTTCGCCATCGCCGTTCGCGGCATCCACGGCATCGCCGTCGGCGACCTCGGCGCGGTGTTCGGTAGCGATGACGGTGGCGCGAGTTGGTCGCGTCGCGAGTTGGCCGGACAAGCAGCGCTGCAGTGGATCCGCGGGGTTTCACTCACCGCCGATGGCCACGGCTTCTTCGTCGGCGGCAAGGGACTTGCCGCAAAGATTTCCTCTGGGCGGATCGTCGCCCCCTAACGGACGCCGGCATGCTGCCACGCAAATACATCGAAGCCTACTTGCGCTTTCTGTTACGCCACCGGACCACGGTCACGGTCGCGATGCTCGTCGGCACGCTGTTCTTCGTCTGGTTCATGGCGACGAAGTTGACGATCTTCACCAACTTCATCGACCTCTACCCACCGAAGCACCCGTACATTCAGATGTACTACAAGTACCGCAATCTGTTCGGCACCTCGAACGTGCTGCTGATGGCGGTCGAAGCGAAGAACGGCAACATTTTCAGCGACCCGAAGATCATCGAGAAGGTCGACCGACTGACGGTCGACCTCCTGCGCAACATCCCGGGTGTCAACGGCGAGCAAGTCATCTCCATCACCCACCCGAAGCTGAAGACGACGCTGACGTCAGGCTCGGGTATCAAGGTCGTGCCGCTCACCTATCCGCGCCTGCCCCGCGACCAGGAAGAACTCGAGTTCTTCCGCAAGAAGGTCTACTCGACCGAGGGCGTGCGCGGCCTCTTCGTTTCGGAAGACGACACGACGACCCTGATCACCGCAGGCTTCTGGGAGGAGTACTTCGATCTCGCCGGGATGTGGACGGCGATCCAGGAGATCGTCGAACGCGAGGAGGCGGACGGCCTCATCGAAATTCACGTCACCGGCCCGCCGATTCTCTACGCCTACTTCAACGAGTCGATCGCCAGCATGGGCTACGTGCTGATCGCGACCACGATCGCGATCATGCTGCTGCTCTGGTTCTATTTCCGCACACTCGCCGGGGTGGTCATTCCAACCCTATCCGGCCTGATGAGTGCGATTTGGGGACTCGGCTTTGCCGGACTGTGCGGGTTCTCCGTCGATCCGCTGGTGCTCGTGGTCTTCGTGCTGATCTCGGCGCGCGCGCTGAGCCACTCGGTGCAGTCGATGGAACGTTACCACGAAGAGTACCGCCGCCTGCGCGACAAGGACCAAGCGATCGTCAGCTCGTATATCAATCTCTTCAGTCCGGCGATGGTCGCGATCGTCAGTGATTCGCTGGCGATCCTGACGATCGCCGTCGCCAGCATCCCCTTGATGCAGAAGCTCGCGTACATCTGCAGCTTTTGGGTCATCTCGATCTTCCTCAGCGTCATCACCCTCCATCCGATCATCCTGACCTTCATCGAACCGCCAAAAGACGACCCGCTGGCAGGCACGCGCTTATCCGACCGGATCTACAACGGCATCACCAGCGTACTCCTATCGATCGCGCGCGGCTCTTGGCGCTGGGGCATCGTCGGCATCTTCGCTGCACTGATGGTGTTCGGCCTGTACTTCAGCCACCAACTTCGCATCGGCGACACGGAGATCGGCCAGGCCCTGCTCTACGACAGCCACCCCTACAACCGCGCCTTCGCCAAGGTGAACGAGAAATTCGTCGGTGCGAGCCAACTGGTGATCATCGCCGAAGGCAAGGAGCCCGAGGCGATCAAGAACGCCGAGACGTTGAACCAACTCGATCGCTTCCAGCGCTACATGGAACAGGGGCCCGGCGCCGGCGGCTCGATCACCGCGACGACCCTGCTCAAGAAGATCTTCCGCACCTTCCGCGAGGGTGATCCGAAGTGGGAGATGCTGCCCACCCGCGACGACTTCGTCGGGCAACTCTTCTTCCTGCTGACATCCGGGACGCGACGCGGCGACATGGACCGCTTCTTCAGTCCGGACTACACGAACGCGACCATCAGCATCTTCTACAACGGGCACGGCAACGACGTGATCAATGGCGCCATCGAGCGCGCCAAGCAATACATCCAGACGCACACCAGTCCCGACGACAACGTGCGCTATCTGCTCGCCGGAGGAATGTTCGGCATTCTCGCCGCGACCAATGAAGAGGTCGAGTGGTCGACGAGCGTCGCCGTCCCGTTGCTGTTCTTCACGGTGTTCTTGCTGAGCCTACTCACCTACCGCTCGTTCGTCGCCGCGGTGATCGTCATGATCCCCTCGGCGATTGCGCACCCGCTTGCGGAAGCGGTGATGTACCTGTTCGGCATCGACTTCAACATCAATTCACTTCCCGTCGCCGCCATCGGCATCGGTATCGGTATCGACTACGGGTACTACGTGCTCAGCCGCATCCTCGAGGAATTCGAGATCGTCGGCGACTTCGACGAAGCGAATCGGCGTGCCCTCGAGACCACCGGCAAGGCAGTCATCTTCACCGGCACCACCCTAGCCGTTAGCGTGATGTTCTGGCTCTTCCACCCGCTCAAATTCGAAGCGCAAATGGCCTTGCTGCTGATGCTCCTGCTCACCTTCCAGCTCATCGGCGCGCTCGTCTTCATACCCGGCGTCATGTCGCTGCTGCGTCCGAAATTCGCCGAGAAGCATCGCGCTGCCGCCGCCATGGCCAAGCTCGAGGCGTGAGCCCATACCTCCGCTCCGGTACCGGCTGCGACCGACTCGCGAGAATCCTTCATGCCCGACTACAAAACGATCGCCTACAGCCTCGACAAGCACGTCGCGCGAATCGCGCTCAACCGGCCTGACCAACGCAACGCCGTCAACGCCGAGATGCGCGACGAACTCCTGCAAGTCCTCGCCGAAGCGCAGATGGATCCCGAGATCCGCGCGCTCATCCTCACGGGCAACGGCAAGGGGTTTTGCACCGGCGCCGATCTATCCGGTCCGCGCCGTGAGGGACCGAGCGGGCCAGGAGTCACCCGGCTCGTCATGAAGGCGAGTTCGCAGCGGTTGATCCGCGCCCTGTGGGAACTCGAGAAACCCGTCGTCGCCGCCGTCAACGGCGTCGCCGCCGGCCTCGGCGCGCACCTCGCGTTCGCCAGCGACTTCGTCGTCGCGGCGACCGGCGCACGCTTCATCGAGATCTTCGTGCGCCGCGGCATCGCCATCGATGCCGGCGGCGCGTTCCTCTTGCCCCGTCTCGTCGGCTTGCAGAAGGCAAAGGAACTCGTCTTCCTCGGCGACGACCTCGCCGCCGAAGACGCAGTCGCCGTCGGACTCGCGACCAAGGTCGTTCCGGCCGATCAACTCGACACCGCTGCGCTCGAACTGGCCACGCGCCTCGCCACGGGGCCGACTTTGGCCATCGGCCTGTCGAAGCGCCTGCTCAATCGGTCGCTCGAGTCGTCGATCGACACCGCATTCGAAGAGGAAGCGCTCGCTCAGACTCTCGTCATCCAGTCCGAAGACACCCGCGAAGGCATGCTGGCGTTCATGGAGAAGCGGGCGCCCCAGTTCCGGGGGCGGTAACCGGGTAGTCAACGCGGCACGAAACGTACGCGAAACACCTTCGGCCACAATTTGCCCGTGATCAAGAAATCTCCCCGGTCCTCGTCGTAGGCAATCCCGTTGAGCACGTCGCTCGCCGCACGCTCCGCCGGGGTGAGAAGGCCGGATGCATCGATCGCCGCGGTTACCGCGCCCGAGTTGGGATCGATGACGACGATCTCGTCCGTCATCCAGATGTTCGCGTAAATCCGATCGCCGACACACTCGAGTTCGTTGAGACGCGACACCGGCTTCCCTTGGCGTCGTACCTCGAGCTTGCGCCGCACGGCGAACGTCCCCGGGTCACGAAACGCCAGCGAGCTGCTGCCGTCGCTCATCACCAGGTCGCGACCGTCGTAGCACAAGCCCCAGCCCTCACCCGCGTACTCGAAGTGCTCCACTTTGCTGAAGCTTAACAGGTCGTATACGAACGCCACGCCGTTCTGCCACGTCAGTTGGAACAGGCGCCCCTCGACCAGCGCCAGCCCTTCGCCGAAGTACTCGCGGGCGAGATCGACACGACGCCGCACTTGGCCGCTCTTCGGGTCAACTTCGCGCAGGCTCGAGCGTCCGTTCAAACCCGTGCTTTCGAGCAACAGACCCGAGTGCCAGAGGAGCCCTTGGGTGAAAGCCCGGGGATCGTGAGGCATGGCGTCGATGACCTCGGCGCGCAGCGCGAGCGGCAACGCCACGGGCGTCGGCAGAACGATGCCGGCCGCTGGCGGCGTACCCGCAGTTGCACCCCGCGGCAGCGGCAGCGAAACGACGCCGGCGAGCGCGAGGCTGGCGGCGACGAATCGCAATTGGCGCAGTCGCAACGGCATCGCAGCAGCATAGCCCGCACGCCGCCCTTTGCGAACGCCCGCCATTCGTGTTCTTTCAACTCGAAGTCGCTCGATTGGAGGGATGATGCTCGCACGAATCTACCGGAACGGTCTCTGTGTCGTTCTCCTGCTCGCCATGCCGGTCCTTGCCGCGGCGCAACCGTCGCTCGAGGTCCAGGCCTTCCGCGCTTCGCAGCGCTACGCCCTCATGCCTTTCGTTTGGGAGCAATCGTGGTGGGTAGAAGTGAACGCGGCATCGGGTAGCGCCGCCCTCGACCGACTGGAGTTTTGGGTCCAGGGCGTAGACCGATCGCGGCGCCAGGCTGCCGGGAATTTCTCGGCATCTCCCGGAGCGCTCACCATGGCAGGGAAGGTGGCGATCCGCTTTCCCATCAACGCCGACCACAACGAACGGCTGCGCGTCCGCATGCGCGTCCATGATACCGCTGGCGAGGCGAGCGACTGGCAGGCACTCGTCTTTCCCGACGACGCGGAAACGATGACGACGGACGACTCCGTGCCGCAAGCGCCCGTCCCGCCTGCCGCCAATACCCGCGTTACGACCGTGGAGTTCGTTGCAGACGACACGATGCCGATGGGCGAGGTGCGCGCAGCGCTAGCGAGTGCCGCCGCCGCTCTCGGTGGAAGCGTCGTCGGCGCGCCGCGCATCGTCGCCGCCGAGGCCGGGCGCACGCGCTTCGTCGCCGACGTACGTATCGAACCGACCGCGCGCGCCGCGGCGCCGCCGCCGCCCGTACCTACTCCCGACCGCACTGCGCTGCTCGGCGAAATCGTCGTACCCGACGAACCGCTACGCTGAGCGCATTTCGTCCGCACCGAGTCCCACAACGCCACCCCGGCGCTCGGCCGCGTTCATTGGCGGGTGGCGGCGGAGAGTGCTCACGGTGTTCCCCCACGACTCCATCGCGTCCTTCGTTGCATCGACGTGGCGGCAATCGATCGTCCCGGCCCTTTGCGACTATATCGCCATTCCGAACCAGTCCCCTGCTTTCGACCCGGATTGGCAGCAGCATGGCCACATGGATCGGGCCGTGGCGCTGGTCGTCGCTTGGATCGAACGCCAGCCCGTCTCCGGGCTCGAGTTGGAAGTCGTGCGACTTCCTGGACGCACTCCGCTGCTCTTCGTCGAGATCGCCGCCAGTCGCACGGATTCCAGCGAACCCGAGGACACCGTCCTGCTCTACGGCCATTTGGACAAACAGCCGCCGCTCGACGAGTGGCAGCCGGGCCTCGGCCCATGGACGCCGGTCGTCCGCGACGGGCGTCTCTACGGGCGCGGCGCTGCCGACGATGGCTACGCAGCGTTCGCCTCGGTGACGGCGATCCGCGCGCTCCAGCAGGCGGAATCGCAGCACGCGCGCTGCGTGCTGCTAATCGAGTGCTGCGAAGAGAGCGGTAGCTACGATCTGCCGCACTACATCGCGGCGCTTCGCGCTCGCATCGGCAATCCGAGTCTGGTCGTCTGCTTGGATTCGGGCTGCGGCGACTACGAACGGCTTTGGGTGACGACATCGCTGCGCGGCGTCATCACCGGCGATCTCAAAGCCTCGACCATCCGCGAGGGGGTGCACTCCGGGAGCGCGAGCGGGATCGTGCCGTCGTCGTTTCGAGTGCTGCGCCAGGTGCTCGCCCGGCTCGAAGACGGCGAGACCGGCGAGATTCTACCGGCGGATCTGCACGTGCCCATCCCCGCGGAAAGACGCATGCAGGCGGGCATCGCCGCAACCGCGCTCGGCACGACGGTGTACTCCGAGTTCCCGTTCCAGCCGGGTTGCCTGCCGGTCACAGGCGACATCGAAGCGCTGCTTCTGAATCGCACCTGGCGACCACAACTCGAAGTAACGGGCGCCGCCGGACTACCGAAGCTCGACGCGGCAGGTAACGTCATGCGCGCATCAACGACCCTGAAGCTTTCGCTGCGTCTTCCGCCGACGGCCGACGCAGGACGCGCCGTAGAAGTTCTGCGGGATCTCCTCGAGAGTGATCCACCGTATGGAGCGCAGGTGCGCTTCGCAGCTGAGGGATTCGCGTCGGCCGGCTGGAACTCTCCCGTGCTAGCTCCCTGGTTGGCAGCGTCGCTGCAACAAGCCTCGCGCGCATCATTCGGCAACGACGCGTGCTACATCGGCGAAGGTGGGACGATCCCGTTCATGGGCATGCTCGGCGAGATGTTCCCGAACGCTCAATTCGTGATCACCGGGGTTCTCGGACCGCACTCGAACGCCCACGGACCAAACGAATTTCTCGAGCTGCGCACGGGCGAACGACTTACCGCGTGCATCGCACGGGTGCTGCATGATCACCGCAGCAGGGCTTAGCGGCGTATTGCAACTGTCAAATTCTCGCTGCCCTCGCAGAAGCGGGGACCGGTAACCCTGCACCCATCGCCACCTCGCGCTTTCGCGGGAAGCGACGGAATCGCGGTGCGCAGGGCTTTCCAAGAGTTGTTGGCGCGGCAGCCGATCAGCCGTTGCGGTCCGGCTTTGGGATGCGTCGAGATAGGGCGAACTTCTGGTCGCGTTGAATGAAGGACGCATCGAACGAACGCAATCCCGCCGGACGATTCTCGCCACGATAAACCACCGCGTGAAGGTGACTATTGCTCGTGCCGGTGCGACCGATCTGACCGATCGGCGTGTCGACATCGACGAGGTCGCCCTCGTTGACGATGACGGAATCGCGCCGCATGTGCAGATAGCCGCTCCACCACCGGTCGCCATCTGCGGTCTCGTGCTCGATCAGAACACCAGCAGCGCCATTGTAACGCGATGCATCGCGACCACCGTAACGCACGACGCGGCCCGGAGCGACGGCGTAGACCCACTCTCCGGCATCTTCGTAGTCGCGCAAGTTGATGTCCCAGGCCGCACTGTCGTCAGCCAGGGCCACTCCATGGCTCGCGTGCGGGCCGCTACGGCGATGCTTGCAGAAAGCCCAGGTGCCGCGCCTACTCGGCCAGTGACACTGCGCTCGCACGGGACCGTCGACAGGCGCGAGGACACCGACGGAGAACTCCTGGCTGCCTACCTGCTCGAAGCCGCTGCCGACGTCGATGAAGAATTCGAATTCGTAGTCGCCCGGGGCGGTATCAACCTCGGGGACGAAATACGAACGCTCCCAGCGACCGTCGACGCGATTCCAGTCCGTCGTCTGGGTGCGCACCAATGCGCCGTCGCGTCGGGTTTCGACGCGGAACCGGTGGTCAGCGATGACATTGCGGAACTCCGCCACCATGCGAGCCCGTTCGGAAGCGACGAACTCCGTGCGTGGCTCGGCGCACTCGTAGCGCCAACCGTCGGCATCAGCCGTGACACGGCCACACGACTGGGCGCCGACGAATTCGTACAACGCGTCCGCGTAAACGGCGAACGAACGCGAGCCGACCACTTCATAGCCGGCACCAACGTCGGTGTAGAGATCGAAGCGCCAGCTGCCGGGCAAGGCGATATCCGGTTCGCAGTACGTCCACCACTCGTCGTCCGCCCGGCCCGATTCGATGTGCTCTCCAGCATCGTCACGCACAAAGCGCTCGATGCCATCGAGGTACGCGATGACCCGGTGGCGGTGGCTACCCTTGGGGTTTTCGAAGCGGGTGTAGAGACAGACTTGCTCGCCGGACTGAAACTCGCGCCGCTCGTCGCTACAGCGGCGCGGCGCATCGAGCGACAACCCGTCGATGCGCCCACAAACCTTGACGTCGCCGACGCGATAGTCGATCGCGTGCTTCTGCGCCGACGTCGGCGGCACGGCCGCGATGACGAGCGCGGAGAACAGCAAGGTGAGGTATTTGTTGGCGCGCAGACGCATGAATTGAGTGGCTTGAGGACTCCGCGGAAGCACACTGTCGAGAAGACGACCGCAACGGCCGTGCCAGCGTCCACGTAGTTTTCCTTGCGCCGAGGCTAGCGCACCAAGACATAAAAACAAGTGCGAGGTCGACAATACTGCCGTAAGTAATGCTTATCGAATCGGGAAGGACGACGATGAACCGAAGCGGTCCCTGACCACCAAGATGACGACCGCCGCGAGGAAAACGAGGATCCCCGCGAGGCAAGCGAGCGCGAACCAATGCGCCCGGCCGAAGAGCGCCAATACGAGAATCAGGTAGGCAAAGTCGCGCCCGGCGATACCTTCGATGAGGTCCACCGCCGTCCAAGACCGCGACGGATCGCGCGCGGCGGGCAGGTCGAGTCGCACCGCCTGCTTCGCTTCGCGAAAGAAGAGGGAGTAGACCGGCAACACTGCCGCCGCGGCCGCCAGGCCATTCACCACGGATGCGTAGAAATAGAAGGATTCGCCGCTCTGCCAGGCGTACCCGGCGCCGACACTGAAGATCGCGGCGACGTTGACCACGTTGTCGAGAAAAAAATCGAGCTTGCGGCCGAATTCCGACTCCATGAATTTGATTCGCGCCACCTCACCGTCGCAGCCGTCGCCGATGATACTTGCCGTCAGCAGGAGCGCACCGATGAGCTGAGAGAAATAGGTGCCGACCAACAGCAGTGCGGCGCCGAGGAGTCCGAGCAGGGTCGCGGCGATCGTGATCTGGTTCGGAGTTACGGAGAATTCCACCAGTCGGCGCGTCAACCACAGCGAGACGCGACGATCGACAGAGCGAGCCACCCAGGTGTCGGAACTCTTGCGGCCGAGTTCGATGAGTTTCGCTTCAATCGCTTCCGCGGGGTTTGTCGCGAGGGCATCGCAAAGTTCGCGCCCCGGATCCAGAGCCGCGCTGGTTGCCGCCACGAGTCGTGCTTGCACCTCGGCAGGTGGCAATGTGGCGACCGCCGCCGCGGCAGACGCGCCGGCGGCATCGAGGTACCAGAGAAACGCCGGCCCGGACAGCGATCCCCGGCCAAAGGCGATGACGCGCCCCCGCTCACCCTCCGCCGCGGGCGACAGCCGCTCGAGAATCCGGGCGTCGAACACGCCCGGCGCCGTCACGACGATCAGGTCGCTCGCCGACGGAGGCAGCGCATCGAAGTGGACCACGGGCGTCCGCGGCATCCGGCCGAGTTCCGCTCGAAGCGACGCTTGCAGCCCCGCATCGAGGCGGGAGAACGCCGGCACGAATACCGGCACTCGCGCCCGCGCGAGCGCCGCGACCACGCGCGCAAGCACCGACAGGCCGCAGATTCTCTCGGCCCATTGCGGCGACGTGTCGGTGTCGACGAGTACGATTGCCGTCGGCGCCGCATTCAGATTGGCGGACAAAGCGTTCGCAAGGTCCATCGGGTAGAGAAATGGGGCTGGAGAAATGGATCTAGGGCGCCCACGCGCCGGCGCTGCGGCTCTGCAGATCGGCGAGAGCACGGCGCATTCCTTCCGCTGGGGAGACGCGCGGTTCCCACCCGAGGTCACGGCGGATCTTTGCGCTCGACAGGCGGTACTGCATGCCGAACGCCTTGACGTCGACGCGCAGCAGCGGCGGTGTGCTCGCCGCGCCACGCCAACGCCAGATCGCTTCGCCAAAAGTGGCGGCAGCGTTCGCAAGCGCGAATGGGATGTGTCGCCGCGGTGGCTTCACCCCGAGCACGGCTGCAATCGACGCGCAGAGTTCCTCGAGCGTAGGACCGTCGCTTTGGTCGTGGACGATGTACCCTTGACCGTTGGCCTCGGCACGATCTGCGGCCAGCAGACATGCATCTACGAGGTTGTCGATGTAGACGAAGGGTAGCTTGGCGCCACGGAACCAAAACACCATCTGTCCGCGCATGATGGCTTGCGCCAGACCCGGCAGAAACGCCTTGTCACCCGGCCCATATACCCAGCCGGGGTAAATGATCGTGAGCGGCAGAGCACTCTCGCGATGCAGCCGCCAGAGCCCCTTCTCTGCTTCGATCTTGGTATCTGGATACGGCTCGCCCCAGGGCCGGTATGGCGATGCCTCGTCGAGAACGCGATCATCGACCGGCATCCCGAAAACGTCCGTCGTACTGATGGCGATCAGGCGGCGAACACTGTGGGCGAGCGACAACTCGGCCACGCTCCGGGTGCCGACGACATTGACGCGCGCGAACTTCTCTCGCGGCGCCCAGGCATGCACGAGCGCGGCGGTATGGTAAACGTCCTCGATTCCGTCGAATGCCGCGGACAACGCGTGCGCATCGACGATATCTCCCGGAAAGATGTCGAGACGGCCGGCGTTCTCGGGACGGTCGCGCAGGTCGTCGAGACCGCGATCGCCCGGCAGCACGAGGGCACGGACGGTAGCCCCGCGCGCCAGCAGCGCTTCGACCAACGCGCGCCCGAGGAAACCAGCCCCGCCGGTGACCAGGCTCGGGCGCCCGGCCACCGGGGTGCCGGAAGTCGTCACTCCTCGATCTTTTGTTCGACGCGACGGTTCAACGCACGGCCGGCAGGAGTGGCGTTGTCAGCGGAGGGCCGTACCTCGCCGAAGCCGACGCTGCGAATACGGCTGGCAGGAATGCCGTTGGCGATGAGCCAGTCGCGCACGACCTGCGATCGTTGCTCGGACAATCCCTGGTTGTAGCCCTCGGAACCGACGCTGTCCGTATGGCCCTCGAGAACCAGCGTGAACTCGCCCTGCTCGTCCTTCAGGATATCGACCGCCTCCTGGAGGATCGGCACGGCATCAGCCCGGATGTCGACCTTGTCGAAATCGAAGTAGACGTTGCGCAGGACGATCTTGCGGCGCACCGGACATTCCGGGCAGACGCACGCCGGGCAGACGGGAGCGACCGGCGCCGGCGGTTCGCGGAAATCGTACTTGAGACCGATACCGACGGTGGCGTACTCGGCGTCCTTGGGGCCCTGTTCCCCCGGCGACTGGACGATTCGATCATCCGGCAAGAAGAATGGACGGGGCTCCGTAAAGAGACGGTTGTACCGGCCGAAACCGCTCAAGGCGAGATGGTCGGTGAGGTAGAAGTCGATGCCGCCGCCGACGGTGAACATGCCGTCGGTCTGGGTCAGGCGACCGCTGGTGCCGGACACCACGCCGCCTTGGGCGGTGGCGTAGACCTCGATCGCCTTGATCAAGGAGGTGGGCGAGTCCCAGGCAGGCAGGGCGAGGCGCGGGCCGGCCGTCACGCCGATCAGGCTCGTCCACTGGTTCTCGTGGTCGATGCCGCGGTTGTCGGCGTCCGCGGGATGGCCGACGCCGTGGATTTCCGCCTGAAGACCGATCAGATCGTGGAACATGAAGCCGGCGTAGGGGCTTGCGGACATACCGGTGTGCACGTGGGCGCGGTAGTTACCGTTGATCGGCTCGGCGACACCGAGGTTGAGACCGATGAATGGGCCGCTTTCCGCATGGGTTGTACTTCCATGCAGGCTACCCAGAAGCAATGAAATGGCGATGATTCCAGCAATGCGGCGCATGCCCGAGCTCCTTTCGCGATACGTTTGCAAGGCTCCGTCGGCGAATCGCACGCAGAGCCGGTCTAACTCAGTGACTTAAATGGTATACCCGGGTTTGTAAACCCCAAACAATCGACGCGATCTCGGCACCATTGCAACCGCCGGACACGTAGCGTAAGAATCTCCGCTTCTGGAGAGGTGGCCGAGTGGTCGAAGGCGCGCGCCTGCTAAGTGCGTGTGGGGTTAATCGCTCCACCGAGGGTTCGAATCCCTCCCTCTCCGCTCTCTTTTCCTCGCTTTTCTTAGCTTTCCCACGCCACATCGCACCGGCCGTGTCGCTCCCGCCTGCAGCCTGCGTGGGCGTTTGTACTCCGCGCAACGAAACGCTATTTTGGCCGCCGTCGAAGGTCGCGTGCGGCGGGTCGGTCGCATCCGCCACGGCCGTCGAACGAGAGTCGAACTAGAGAGGAAGAGGCAGCGCATGCCGTGTCGGGCGTTCATCGGAATCGGCTCGAACCTTGGAGACCGCAAGGCCCAAGTCTTCGACGCGATCGCGCGCATCGGTGCGTTGCAGGACGTGCGCGTGATCAAACACTCGTCGATGTACGAGAGCGAGCCCCACGGCGAAGTCGGCGGCCTGTTCCTCAACTGCGTCATCGAGATCGAAACCGAACTCCTTCCCGAAAAACTGCTGCGCCGCCTGCGCGAGATCGAACGCGCCCTCGGCCGCAAGCGCCTGCGCTCCAAGAAGCCCGAGCCCCGTACCATCGATCTCGATATTCTCTTCTACGAGAACCACCGCATCGACTCGCCGACGCTGCAGATCCCGCACCCAGAGATCGCCAATCGCCGCTTCGTACTCCTGCCGCTGAGCGAACTCGCGCCGCAGCTGAACCACCCGGTATCGGGCAGCACCGTCTCGAACATGCTCACCGCCTGCAAGGACCACAAGAAGCTGCGTCTCTTCCACAGCTGACGCGGCGCATGGCCATTCGCGCGTTCCCTCTGCCCGCGCAGCTTGCTATCTTCTCGCGCAGAGGTATCCCCCATGTTTGGCATTGGCGTTCCTGAACTGGTCATCATCTTGGTGGTGGCGCTCATCATTTTCGGCCCGGGCAAGCTCCCCGAGATCGGCGGCGCTCTCGGCCGCGGGATTCGCGACTTCAAAAAATCGATGGAGAGCGACGACCCCGACGACACCGAGCCGCAAAAGCTCGACGACAAGTCGGCGCGCGTCACCCCGCACGACGTGAAAAAGCGCACAGAAGCGCACTAAAATCCCGACTCACCGCGTCCGTGCTGCGGCACGGGCGGGTACGCAGCGCAGCGGCAGGAGCACAGGCGCAACGCCCGGCTGCGACACCCGGAGGCTGAACAAACGCTCGTTTGACCCGACGCGAGCGAGGTGGTAGCCGTCCGCGAATCCACTTTTCACCGCCCGGAGGAAGCCCCATGCTGCTTGCAGGAAAGGTCGCCGTCGTCACCGGATCGGGCCGTGGCGTCGGCCGCGGCATCGCCCTCGCCCTCGCCCGCGAAGGCGCCAACGTCGTCATCAACGACGTCGGCTGCGCGATGGACGGGCGCGGCACCGAGGAAGACCCCGCCGCCCAAGTCGTCAACGAAATCAAAGCCCTCGGCCGCGACGCCATCTCCAACTACGACTCCGTCGCCGACTTCGACGCCGCCGAGCGCATCATCCGCGCCGCCGTCGACTCCTTCGGCCGCATCGACATCCTCGTCAACAACGCCGGTATCGTCCGCGACCGTTCGATCGCCAAGATGTCCGAAGAGGACTTCGACGCGGTCGTCGCCGTCCACCTCAAGGGTTCCTTCAATTGCGGCCGCCACGCCATCCCGCTGATGCGCGACCAAGGCTACGGCCGCATCATCAACATCACTTCGAGCGCCGGACTGCGCGGTAATTTCGGCCAGAGCAACTACGGCGCGGCCAAGGCCGGCATCATGGGCTTGACGCTCGTTTGGGCCGTCGAACTCGGCAAATACGGCATTACCAGCAACGCCATGGCCCCGTCGGGCTGGACGCGAATGGTCAGCGGCATGCCCGGGATGGACAAGATCGAGCCCGCGCCCGACATGGACCCGGATCTCAACGGCCCGATGGTCGCCTACCTCGCCTCCGAAGAAGCCGCGCACGTCAACGGCCAGGTCTTCGGTCGCCGCGGCTTCGGCTACACGATCTTCCAGACGCCGCGTCCGATCGCGATGATGTACAAGCCCGGCGGTCTGACCCCGGCCGAGATCGCCAAGAACTTCGACGGCGTCTTCGGCGAACACCTGCAGCCTGTCGGGCTGCCGCGGCCGAAGCGCGCCACCAAGGACGACAATGCCTAACCGCCTGCCGGCGGAAGATGGAATCGACCGATGATTGGCATCCGATCCTATGGCGCCTACATCCCGCGGATGCGCCTGCAACTCGCGGCGATCGCCGGCGGCGGCCGCAAGGCAGGCTCCGGCGGCGGCGAGCGCGCCGTCGCCTACTACGACGAGGACAGCGTCACGATGGCCGTCGCTGCCGCGACGAACTGCCTCGAGGGCATCGACCGTAGCCAGATCGACGGCCTGCTCTTCGCCTCGACTTCGTATGAATACAAGGAAAAGCAAGCGGCGGCCTTGATCGCCAAGGCGCTCGATCTCGACCGCAACACGATCACCGCCGACTTCGCCGACTCGATCCGCGCCGGTACTACTGCGCTCCGCTCGGCCCTCGACGCGGTCACCGCCGGCTCCGCCAACAACGTCCTCGTCGTCGCCAGCGACTGCCGTCTGGCCCCACCTCGATCCGCCCAGGAGCGCAGCTTCGGCGACGGCGCGGCCGCGTTTCTGGTCTCCGCCGAAGACGTCAGAGCGAGCATCGACGCGGCCCACTTCGTTACCGACGAGATCATCGACGTCTGGCGCACCGAACGCGACCCGTGGGTCAAGTCTTGGGAAGACCGCTTCGTCGTCGAACACGGCTACCTGCGCACCGCGCGCGAAGCCTGCCTCGGACTCTTCAAGAAGACCGACAAGAAGGCCGCCGACTTCCGTCGCGCCGTGCTCTACGGCCCGGACGCGCGCAGCCACACCGCCCTCGCCCGCGCCCTCGGGTTCGACGTCAAGACCGAGGTACAGCCGCCGCTCTTCGGCCAACTCGGCAACGCCGGGGCCGCCTTCGCACCGCTGCTGCTGATCGCCGCGCTCGAGCAAGCGCGCCCGGGCGATTCCATCCTCCTCGGCAATTACGGCGACGGCGCCGAGGCCTTCGCGCTCAGCGTCCACGACGGGATTTCGTCGCTCTTCGGCAACCGCGGCGTACGCTGGCACCTCGAGCGCCGCGCCGAACTCGACGACTACGCCAAGTACCTGAACTTCCGCCACCTCCAGACCACCAGCGCCGATCCCCGCGGCGGCACCGGGGTGTCGGCGACGGTGCACTATCGCGAGCGCGACCAGGACATCAGCTTCCACGGCCACAAGTGTCGCCGCTGCGCGCAAGAGCAGTTCCCCTTCCAACGCGTCTGCTTCAGCTGCTTCGCCCGCGATGATTTCGACGCCGTGCGGCTCTCGGACCGCCACGGCAAGCTCCTGGCATTCACCTTCGACCACTTCGCGCCGAGTCCGGACCTGCCGCTCATCGTCACCACCACGGAGATCGACGGCGGCGCCCGCGCGTACCTCCAGATGACGGATGCCAACGTCAGCGAGGTCAAGCTCGACTTGCCGGTCGAGTTCACCTTCCGCAAGATCCACGAATACGGTGGCACGCCGAACTACTTCTGGAAGTGTACCCCGCTGCGTTAGGGAGAACCCGCATGAATCCCGAAGCCATTCGCGACAAGGTCGCCATCGTCGGTATGGGTTGCTGCAAGTTCGGCGAGAACTGGGACAAGTCTCCCGCCGACATGATCGTCGAGGCCGCCTACGAGGCTTACGCCGACGCCGGCATCGAGGATCCGCAGCGCCAGATCGAAGCCGTCTTCTGCGGCGCCATCTACCCATCCAAGGGCACGGCCGAGGTCGCCGATGCCCTCAAGCTCTACGGCCGCCCGGTGAGCATGGTCACCAACTACTGCGCAACGGGCACCGACGCGTTCCGCTTCGGCGTCTTCTCGGTCGCCTGCGGCATGTACGACACCGTCCTCGTCGTCGGCTTCGACAAGCCGAAAGACCGCGGCGTCTCCGGACCCAACGTGCAGACCGCTGGAGTTCGCGGCCTACCACAGACTCCCGCCGGGTGGTTCTCGCTGTGCGCCGCGCGCTACTTCGAGACCTACGGCGCGGGCCGTGAGGACCTGGCCCGCATCGCGGTCAAGAACCACCACAACGGCACGCTCGCGCCGAAGTCGATGCTCAAGAAGGAGATCACCGTAGAAGAGGTGCTCGCCGCGCCGATCATTTCGTGGCCCTTCGGACTCTATGATTGCTGCGCCCAGTCCGACGGTGCGGCGGTCGCAGTGATCACCCGCACCGACCTCGCCAAGAGCTTTCGCGACGATTACGTGCTGGTGAAAGCCGTCGCCATCGCCCTCGGCCCGAACCCGCAAGCCGATCCGAGCTTCGACTTTCTGCGTTGGAAGCCGACTATATACGCGGCCGAGCAGGCCTACGCGCAAGCAGGAATCGCCAACCCCGCCAAGGAACTCGACATCGTCCAGGTGCACGACTGCTTCACGCTGACGGAGCTGCTCACCTACGAGGATCTCGGCCTGTGCGAGAAGGGATCGGCGAAGGAGCACATCAAGAGCGGCACGTTCGCGCTCGACGGCGAGTTGCCGGTGAACACCGACGGCGGCCTCAAGACGTTCGGCCACCCGACCGGCGCCACCGGCGTGCGCATGCTCTACGAGAACTACAAGCAGCTCCAGGGCAAGGCCGACAAGCGCCAGGTGAAGAACCCTACCCTCGCGCTCAGCCACAACCTCGGGGGCGCCCCGCAAACCTGCGGCATCGCCATCATCGGCATGCCTTGAGGCGTGCCGCGGCCGGCACGGACCTCATTCCAGTGCATCAGGTGGCCCGAACCCGAAAAGCAGCCTGATCCGGACCACGATCCCGATGCTTTTCGGGAACTTCGAGTGGCGCCACCCCGAGAGTGCTCAGCTATGCAGGCCTTTCGGGAAACAGGCCCGGCATCCATCGTGGCGCCAACGCGGCCGGGAACGCGAGGAAAAGCGGCGCCCGCGATGTTTTCGAGACGAGGACACCGCGGTCCAGCAAGGCGGAGATCTAGAGCGGACATAATGATCGAGAAACCGGTGATCGCAGGGACGCGCATCACCGTCGAGAGCATCCTCGACCGCATCGGCGCGGGGGAGACCGTGGAGACGATCGTGACGGAACACCCCCGACTCACGCGCGAGGCTGCCGCTGGAAGCTGTCCGCTTCGGGGCGAAGGCATTGCGGGGCAACGTGGTGTATCCACTCGCCGGGAATGATGTGTGAATCTCCTTGCCGACGAGAATATCGATCGCACGGTGGTCGGAAGACTGCGCATCGTGTCCTGGCCGTGTCGGAAATGGAACCGGGCGTCAGCGACTCCACCGTGCTGACGCGCGCGAATGACGCGCGTGCGTTGTCGCTGACAGAGGACAAAGATTTCGGCGAACTGGTGTTTCGCCAACGACGCGTGCATGCGGGCGTCCTACTCACGCGCCTGGCCGGGCTGGCTGCGGCTGCAAAGGGGGACCTGCTCGTGCAAGTGCTGGCAGAGCACGAGGAAGAACTGCAGGGAGCTTTCGTCGTAATCTCGCCAGGCGCGGTGCGTATCGCCGGAGTTGACACGACCCGTCGCTTCGCCGTGGGGCGCAGCGCTTGTTGCCGCTCGGACTGGTTTGACCCGTAGGGGCAGTGCTTGCCTGTCCTCGACAGCCACCGACACGGGTGCAGCAAGCAGCGTCAGGCATGAGCGTGCACCGGCACCTCAGATTGACACCAGGCCGCATGTGATGTGTAAAGCGCATCATGACGAGAACCCAGATTCAGTTCCCCGAGCCTCTCTACCAGCGGCTCAAGCAGATCGCCGAGCGGCAGGACTGGTCGCTGTCGGAAGTCATGCGCAAGGCGGCGGAGCACTTTGTCGCCCGCTTCCCCGAGGAGCCCGAGCCCAAGAACGTCTGGCGTTTCCCGACCCTCGACTGTGGGGGTGATTTTCTCGCCGACCCCGCCAGCCTGCACCCTGAAGCGGACGCCACGCTTGAACGCACCGCGTGATGATCTTCTCCGCTGACACGAATCTCTTCCTCTACGCGGCCAATCCCGACTCGCCGCAGCATGAAGCCGCACGCCGGTTCTTTGAGGAGGAGGCCGCAGGCAGGCAGCGGTTTCTCCTCTGCGGCCTGGTGCTCGTGGAGATTTACATGCAGCTCCGCAACCCCGCCGTCTTCAAGAAGCCGAGGAGCACCAGGGAGGCCACCGCCTTTTGCGACGCCCTGAGAGCCAATCCCATCTGGGAGTTTGGCGACTATGAACCCGAAGTTGGCAAACGCCTCTGGAACTGGGCCGCCAGAACGACCACGGGCTTCCGCCACATCATCGACGCTCGCCTCGCCCTCACCCTTCGCCACCACGGCGTCACCCACTTCGCCACGGCGAATGCCAGGCACTTCCAAGGCTTCGGGTTTGAAAAGGTGTGGAATCCGGTGAAGGCGAAGCTCAGCCCTGGATGACCCATTCGAAACTCGCCCCGCGAACTTCGGTTCTTCTGCCCCAAAACGGCATGCGGGGCCTGTCGAGCGTCAGCCGATATCGATGGAGATGCCGCCGCAACATAGCGAAGAGAATCGCGAAGAGAATGGAGACACCCATGCCGTGAGGGTCGCGGCGGAAGGAGTCGCCTCGGCTGTGCGCCGGATCCCGCCGACGAATTGCCGCCGATGTTATCGTTGTGAGAACAGGACCGCGACACCCACATCCTGCGCGACCCCGACGGACCTTATTCCCCTGCTTTCAGGGTCGAAACCGTGGCGCTAACCCGAAAAACAGCCTGATCTGGATCACGATCCCGATGCTTTTCAGGCACTTCCAGAGGTGCCACCCCGAGAGTGTCCCTGCCGAGCCGGGTTCACCCGGCTTTCTGCCGTGCGCCCGGAGCTCAAGCTCCAGGCTGAGAGCAGGAAGCCGGGTTCACCCGGCGGGGAAGGGGCAAGGGTTGGTAGCGGCTGCGTGGGTGGGTGATCGAGGCGGCGGGGTTGGGTCCCCGCGTGCGCGGGGACGACGGGGAGGCGGTGCGGGTTCGCAGAGCGAGCCCTGCGCGCCCGTTGAAGAACCTCGGGCGGGGAAGCCTTAGGCCAGGTTCGTTCCAGTGCGGGAACGGGGCGCACGCAAACCGGGCGCGTTTCGTGGGCGGATCAGCGGTGACGTTCTCGGCGGAGTCGGTCCGGATGACTCCTCTTGGGGATGAGCGCCCACCTGCTCGATACTTGCGCGCTACTCTGGTTTGGCCATCGTTGCCGCAACACGCCTGCCCTTGGTGATAAGGACGATCCGTCCGCCCCGCTTTTCAGCGGAGATCTGGCACGCCCGTCTCGCCGAGCGTGAGGACCAGCCCCTCCCAGGGCCTGAGGCGGACGCGGTCAGCACCCACCTCAGGCAGGCGCGCCCGGGTCGACACCCACGGCGTCGCGCGCGCCGGCAGGTTCACGTCCGTCGCGGCATCGCCGCAATTCAACAGAACGATCACCGCGCGCGGCTCCGCTCCCGGGGCTGCGCGCCGCACGTAGCCCACCACCGTCGCGGGCAGATCGCTCGCCGGCAGGAGTTCCAGCGCGCCCGCGTTGAGCGCCGCACACTGCCTTCGCGCGGCGAGAAAGCGGCGGTAGCAATGCCATAGCGAGTCGGGGTCGAGCTGCTGCGTCGCGACGTTGCGCTCCCGGTACGACGGCGTGACCGGCAGCCAGGGAGCGACCCCGCGCGGACAGAAGCCGGCATTGGGTTCGTCGCTCCACTGCATCGGGGTGCGGCACTCGTCGCGATTGAGCGATTCGCCGGCGAGCCGGCACACCAAGTCGAACAGCGGCTGCGGCCACGAGCGAAAGCGGTCGACGACCGCATCGAGACTGGTACGCACCGGCAAGTGGTGCTGCTCAATGCCGATCTCTTCGCCATTGTAGAGAAACGGCACCCCGCGCGCGGTCAGCTGCCAGGCGGCGTTGAGCTTCGCCTTCTCTAGGCTGCCATCGAGGCGCGCAATGCGGCGCCGCCGGTCGTGGTTGCCGAAGACCCAGGTGGGCAGCAGCGGTGCGGCGAATAGAGTCTCGTAGCGCTCGATCAACGCCCGCACCGCCGGCGCCGTGAGCGGTACTCCCAGCGATTCGAATAAGAAGATCAGGTGCAGGCCGTCGCCGGCATCGCCGCAGAAGGCCCGCGCCTCGTCGGCCGTGGCGATGACCTCCCCGACCATGAAACGATCGCCCCCCGCGAAATCGTCGACGACGCGGCGCAACTCGCGCATGAACGCGAGCGTGTCGGGGTGGTTGAGCGTGTTCTCGGTACCGCGAAACAGCATGCCCGGATCCTCGGCCGACGGCAGCAGCTTCCAGGCGAACGGGTTGTCGCGAAACTCGGCGTCCTCGAAGAGCGCATTGACGATGTCGAGGCGGAAGCCATCGGCACCCTTCGCCATCCAGAAGCGGATGGTGGCGAGCATCTCCGCGCGCACCTCGGGGTTGCGGTAGTTGAGATCGGGCTGGAAGGGCAGGAATTGTGACCAGTACCATTGGTCGGTGGCGCGATCGTAGTGCCAGCCGCGGCTGCCGATCATGTTGAACCAGTTGTTCGGCGGCACACCGCCGCCGGGGCGGGCTCCGTCGCGCCAGACGTACCAATCGCGCTTCGGGTTGTCGCGGCTGGAGCGCGACTCGATGAACCACGGGTGCTGGTCGCTGGTGTGGTTGAGCACGAGGTCGAGAACGACACGCAGTCCCCGGCGGTGGGCCTCGGCGATGAGGCGGTCGCATGCGTCCATGTCGCCGTATTCCGGCGCGACCGCACGGTAGTCGCTGATATCGTAGCCGAAGTCGGCCTGGGGGCTGGCGTAGAATGGCGAGAGCCAAAGCGTCTCGACCCCGAGTTCGGCGAGGTAGTCGAGCTTGGCGATCACGCCGACGAGGTCGCCGATGCCGTCACCGTCGGCGTCCGCGAACGAGCGCGGATAAATCTGGTAGACGACGGTGTGCTGCCACCACGGATCGCTAGCGGGCATGGCGTACTCCTCCGCGCCGAGCCATAGCGCGCCCGCGCCTGCGGGGGAACCGAATCGCCGAGGGCAGCGGCCGGCTGCAAAAATCAGTCGCTTGGATCGCACCTCCACTGTTCTCGCGTATGGCGCGCTGGTACGGTGACAAAATTGTCAGTGCCATGCCGGACCTCCACCCCGATACCATCGGCGCCCGCCCCGAGGCGCCGGGCCGCCTCGATCGGCTGCGCCCGAACGCGTTGCGCGACCGCGTCGTCGCGCGCCTCGAGGCCCGCGGTAGCTACAGCAAGTGGGTCCTCTTCGCCGCCCTCTCCGGCACCTTCGCCACGTCCTTTCCGATCACGATCCTGACGATCTCACTCGGCGGCATCGCCACCGAGTTCAACGTGCGCGAAACCACCATCGCCTGGGTCTTGTCGGCGCCGCTGCTGCTGTCCGCCGTCGCCCTTCCGCTACTCGGCAAGCTCGGCGACCTTTACGGCCACCGCCGCGTCTTTCTCATCGGCTCGGCCCTCGCTACTCTCACCGCGGTCGCCACAGCCTGGGCCTGGGATGCCCCGTCGCTGATCGTCCTGCGCACCATTGCAGCGGTCGTCGGCGGAGCGACACAGCCGACTTCGATCGCGCTGATCATGGGCGCCTACCCGCCTCGCGACCGGGTGCACGCGATGGGCTGGTGGTCGATGACCGGCGCCCTGGCGCCGGCTTTCGGGTTGGTTGCCGGCGGCCCGCTCGTCGATCTGTTCGGTTGGCGTGTCGTCTTCCTGATGCAGGCCGGGGTGGCGTTGCTCGCGCTGATCCTCGCTACGCTGGTTTTGCGCGAGACGCGGCCGCAGCGCGTGCGCCGGGAGATCGCCGGAGTGGTGACCCTCGGCGTCGGCGTCGGCGGCCTGATGCTGGCGCTCGGCCGGGTGCGCGAGGTCGGCATCGGCGCCGCATCCATCTGGATCGCGATCGCCGTCGGGATGCTGGGGCTGCTGGCTTTCGTCCGCGTCGAGCGGCGTGCCACCGCGCCGTTGCTGCCCCTGGAGTTCTTCCGCCTGCGCAACTTCACCGCCGCCATCGCCTCGAATGCATTCAATGGCGGCGCGTACATGGGCGCCTTCGCGATTGCGCCGCTGCTGTTTCTCAACGTCTTCGAGTACTCGGTGACGACAACGGCCGCGGTGATGCTGATTCGGACGCTGACCCTGACGCTGGCGTCGCCGCTCGGCGGCCGGCTCGGCGCGCGCATCGGCGAGCGCGAGGCATCTGCCTTCGGCGCTGCCGTCATCGCCGTTTCGCTCGTTATCATCGCCTTCGGCAGCCTGTGGGTTTCGGTCGCGACGATGGCCTGCGGCTTGGTTTTGCAGGGGCTCGGCCACGGGCTGTCGATTCCGTCGCTGACCTCGGCGAGTACGGGCGCCGTGCCCGAAGAACACCTCGGCATCGCGGCGGCGACCAACCGACTGGCGGCGCAGATCGGCGTCGCCTTCGGCATCACCGCGCTGATGATGGTGTACGGTGGCCACAACGAACCGAGGGCATTCTTCCACGCGTTTCTGGTAGGTGCGGCGATGGCGGCCCTGGCAACCGTGCTGGCGGCCGGCATGCAGCGCAGGGAGCGCCCATGAGCCGCTCCGAAATTGAAGTACATCCGCTTACGATTGCGACTCCAGGAGGAGCAGAATGAGTCAGAACACGATCTCCGAAGTGGACCTGCGCGCGCGGGTCCGCAAGCTGCTCGACGAAGTTCATGCGGACCAAGTCGACCAGTTCACCTTTCGCGGCGCGCAGTACGACCACGGCCTTGCCATGGTGCACTTCCCCGAAGGCTTTGGCGGCCTCGGGCTCAGTCCGAAGATGCAGCAGGTGGTCAACGACGAGCTGCGCAAGCTCTGCAAGACCGTCTACGACGACCTGGCGATCAACCCGATCGGCATCGGCATGGGCGCGCCGACGGTACTCACCTACGCCACCGACGACACCAAGCACGCGGTGCTGCGCAAGATGTTCACCGGCGAGGAGATCTGGTGCCAGCTCTTCAGCGAGCCCGGAGCCGGCTCGGATGTCGCCGGCCTCGCGACCCGCGCGGTGCGCGACGGCGACACCTGGATCCTCAACGGCCAGAAGGTATGGACCACGCTGGCACACATCTCCAAGTGGGGCATGCTCGTCGCCCGCAGCAACCCCGACCTGCCCAAACACCAGGGCATGTCTTACTTCCTGCTCGACATGCAGAGCCCGGGCGTCGAGGTCCGGCCGCTGTACCAGATCACCGGCGAGGCGGAGTTCAACGAGGTCTTCTTGAACGACGTACGCATTCCGCACGATCGCATGCTCGGCGCCGAGGGCGACGGCTGGAAGGTCGCGATCACGACGCTGATGAACGAGCGCACCGCTCTCGGCGGCGGCTCGTCGCAGAAGGGCGGCGGCCCGATCAACGTGCTGATGAACATCTGGAAAGAGCGCGCCACGACCGGACGCTCTGTTGCTGGAGACGCGGTGCTACGCGACCATATCGCCGATCTCTACACCAAGGCGGAGTTGCTGCGGCTGACCGCGCAGCGTGCCCGCGCGGCGCAGCACCATGGCAACCCCGGGCCTGAAGGTTCCGTCGGCAAGCTCGCGCAGTCGGATCTCTACAAGAAGGTCTGGGAGTGCTGCCTCGAGGTGCTGGGCGACGACGCGCTGGTCTACGAGCCCGGCTACGAGTTGCGCCGCCCCGAATCCGAAGAACGCTCGACCCGCAACTTGACGGCGAAGTACCAATTCCTCCGCTCGCGGGCGAACTCGATCGAAGGCGGCACCTCCGAGGTGATGCGCAACATCCTCGGTGAGCGCGTGCTCGGCCTGCCCGGCGAGCCGCGCACCGACAAGGACGTCGCCTGGAAGGACGTACCGAGGTCGGGGTGAGGAAGGGCCAGGGGGCAAGTCGCTTCCTTCAGCCTTGCGCCTTTCGCTTGCCGCCGTCGCGCTTGAAACCGGGCCTCTTGGCCCTTCTCTAGATTGGAGCCTTCTCAATGGAATTCGAATTCACGGAAGTACACGACGAGCTTCGCCAAACGGTGAAGCGCTTTCTCGACAACGACTCGGCCGAGCAGAAGGTGCGCGGCCTGATGGCGACCGACGACGGCTTCGACCGTGACATCTGGGCCAAGATGGCTGAGCAGATGGGCCTGCCGGGACTGATCGTTCCCGAGATTCACGGCGGCGCCGGCATGGGCCTGGTCGAACTCGCCGTCGTCCTCGAGGAGATGGGCGCGGCGTTGTTGTGCGCGCCGTTCCTGTCGACCGCGGTCCTGGCGCCCACGGCGCTGCTCGGCTCGGGCGACGAGAGCGCCTGCGGCGACATCCTACCCGGCATTGCCGCGGGGCAGACGATCGCCACGGTCGCCATTGCCGAGCCCGGCGGCGGCTGGGAACTCGGGCGCATGACGACGCGGGCGAGCGCCGACGGCAGCAAGTGGAGCCTCGACGGAGAGAAGAGCTTCGTCCTCGACGGCCACACCGCCGACGTCATCCTCGTCGCCGCCCAAGCCGACGATGGCCTCGGCCTGTTCCGCGTCGAGGGTGTCGCGGATGGCCTGGAGCGCACGCTGCTGCCCACACTCGATCTGACCCGCAAGCTGGCGCATCTGCGCTTGCAGGATGTGCGCGCCACGCGCGTGGGCAGCGGCGACGCCACCGCGGTACTCGAGCAGGTTCTCCGCATCGCCGCGATCGCGCTCGCCTGCGAGCAGGTCGGCGGCGCCCAGCGGGTGCTCGACATGGCCGTCGGGTACGCCAAGACCCGGCTCCAGTTCGGGCGTGCGATCGGCTCGTTCCAGGCGATCAAGCACCGTTGCGCGGACATGCTGGTCGAGGTGGAATTCGCCAGGTCGGCGGCGTACCACGCCGCATTCTGCGCCGCCGACGACCGCGCCGACGCGTTGGCGGTCGCGGTGCACATGGCGAAGTCGTATTGCTCGGACGCCTACTTCCACGCCGCGGCCGACAACATCCAGGTGCACGGCGGCATGGGTTTCACCTGGGAGCATCCTGCGCACCTGTACTTCAAGCGCGCCAAGAGCAGTGCGGTGTTGTTCGGCTCACCGTCCGCACACCGCGAACGGCTGGCCGACAGGCTCGGGTTGTGAAGGAAGAGGGCCAAGGCGCAAGGGCCCGCAGATTATAGCCTCCAGTCGAACTTGGGGACGTAGTAACGATTCTAACGATTCTCGATGAGATAGTTGTACAGTGACTTGTCCTAGCTCCTGCCTGGCGGCAGCATCCATGGATGCCCCGTGGACCACGGCTCGACTGCCCCGGTGTTCTCCAGCACATCATCGCTCGGGGCATCGAGCGCCGACGCATCTTTCGCTCCGATCTCGATCGCCGCGACTTCCTCGACCGCCTCGAGACGGAGGTCTCCGCTTCCGCTTGGGCGGTTTACGCCTGGTGCCTGATGCCCAACCACGTGCATCTCCTGGCCCGAACCGGTACCACACCCGTCTCCTGCGTCATGCAACGCCTGCTCGCCGGCTACGCAACCGCCTTCAATCGGCGCCGTCATCGCTGCGGCCACCTCTTTCAAAACCGGTTCAAATCCATCCTCGTTCAGAACGATGCTTATCTGCTCGAACTCGTCCGCTACATCCACAGCAACCCTCTGCGCGCCCGAATGCTGCCCGACATCGCGGCACTCGACCGTTACCCTTGGACCGGCCACGCCGCACTGTTGGGCCGCTGCACGCGGCCCTGGCAGAGCACCGACGACGTGCT
>Ga0163144_10001451_pt1 | contig 56029 bp, 49 predicted proteins | sample OliLak19BULKMAT1_FD_123175 | JGI IMG/M metagenome (GOLD analysis project Ga0163144, IMG submission 123175) | Freshwater microbial mat bacterial communities from Lake Vanda, McMurdo Dry Valleys, Antarctica - Oligotrophic Lake LV.19.BULKMAT1 | ecosystem: Environmental > Aquatic > Freshwater >... | reverse complement strand
TGCCAGGGGGTAGGTCTTCACCGCAGCCCTTTTTGAAATCGCCTCGCTGCAATCATTGCACTTAGGCGCCGTTTTGAACCGAAAATAGCCAAAAATGCCAGCGAACTGCGAAAGTCGGGCTAACGCAGCGACATTTTCTGTCTCGAATCGCTATTGGCAATCCCAGCCCGATATCCGGCACGCGCTCTGATCCGATAGTGGCTCTTGGAGGGGTCGGGCATTCGCACCGAAATATTGCAGATCGAGCCTGGCTTGCGTTTCGGCGCACGATACAAGAGGCTGTAGCGCTGCCGCATTCTTAGCAGCACTTCAGCCAAATTCAAGTTGTAGTCCTTCAATCGAATCGCATCTCCGCCGGTTGCGTCGACGAAGGTTTGCAGGTTGGCGGGATCCTTTGGGGATTCGGGAATCAGTGGGTTGAAGAAGACTGTGCTTAAGATCACATCGGACTCCCAAAGTCCGTCGCGCACCAGGGAATTGGAAACACCACGATAGCCAACGTTATCGGTGAAGGCGGTCAAGCCACGTCTGGCGCCGGGGCGAGCTTCATTCCAGGTACTTCGCGGCGAGCATGATGGATTGGTTCAGTTCCTCTGCCCTTCACATTGATTTCTCTGATTGCGGTCTCAACAGCTTGCCAATCCCAGGTTGGTTCCATCACCAGGTAGGGTAAATTGTCGAAAATGACCACGCCAACTCGATCTCTAAAGTTGAGGCTCGAGAAGGCCGCCCTCGCCTGCGCCTTCACCAGATTGAGCGAGGGAGTCATGCTGGAGCTGACGTCCAGCACCAGGATCAAATCGAGTTCCTGATGATCGACATCAAATTCGACAGTCGATTGCGGTTCTCCTTCGTCCAGGACGATGAAGTCTTCGCGCTTCAGGCCCATTACGGGCTTCTCGTTGTCCAGGAGTGCGCGGCACATGTCTAGAGAGTTCTAAGTTTCGATCAAGCTTTGACGCGGAGCTGGATGCCAAGCTCGCGCAAGTTTTTGTCGGGGACTGTGCTGGGGGCTTCGCACATCAGATCGGTGCCTTTGCTGGTCTTGGGGAACGGAATGACGTCGCGGATGCTGGTTTCGCCAGCGAGCATCATAACCAGGCGATCGAAGCCGAGGGCAATACCGCCGTGCGGGGGAGCACCGTACTCGAGTGCGTCCATGAGGAAGCCGAAGCGGTTCTTGGCCTCGTCCATCGAAAAGCCGATGGCAGAGAAGATCTTGGACTGTATGTCACGGCGATGGATTCGAATGGAACCGGATGCGATTTCGACGCCGCTGATCACGAGGTCGTAGGCTTTTGAACGTACGCGTGCCGGGTCGGATTCAAGCAACGGAAGGTCTTCTTCAAATGGCGAAGTGAAGGGGTGGTGCGAAGCCTGCCAGCGCTCCTCTTCGGCATCCCATTCGAACATCGGAAAATCAGTGACCCAGAGAAGACGCAGATCCTTGGGGTCGAGAAGATTGTGACGGTCGTTGAACTTCTGTGCGAGGTGGAGACGGAGTTGGCCCGCAGCGAGATATAAGGTCTCTTCGGGGCGATGACCGCTGGGGGCAGTTGGCCAGGCCGCGATCATGAGCGTGTCTTCGTCAGTTGCGCCGGTGCGTTTTTTGACCTCTGCCATTGCTTCTGGCATGTCACGCTCCAGGCGCTTGAGGTCGTCGAGAACGCGGAGGCCTTTTTCGACGCCGAAGGCTTTGGCATCGTCGCGCTCTTTACGGGATAGCTGCAGCTTGGGAATCCGAATTGCGACCATGGGCAGACCTTCCGTTCCAAGTCCCTGACCGATAAAGAGGTCGGTTACATTGACGAGGGGCGGCACGCGGAGGTCTGGCTTGTCGATGCCGTACTGTTCAATGGCCTGCTTGTGGGTAAGGCGCAGGAACGGGGCGGTGATGTTAAATCCCGCTTCAGAGAAGATAGCGATCACCAGCTTCTCGACTGTTTCGAAAATGGTCTCCTGCTGAGGGAAGCTCATCTCGATGTCGATTTGAGTGAATTCCGGCTGGCGGTCGGCGCGAAGGTCTTCATCGCGGAAGCAGCGGACGATCTGGAAGTACTTGTCGAAACCCGAAACCATGAGTAGTTGCTTGAAGATTTGAGGGCTTTGCGGCAGCGCATAGAAACTGCCAGGGGACATACGTGAAGGCACCAGAAAATCGCGCGAGCCTTCAGGTGTTGACTTGGTCATGAACGGCGTTTCGATTTCGAGGAAACCTGAGTCGTACATGGCCTTGCGGGCGGCGAGTGCGATCTTGGAACGCAGCATGATGTTGTGCTGCATTCGCGGGCGGCGGAGGTCTACGAAGCGGTACTTGAGTCGCGCCTCTTCGTTGATGGTGTTGTCGTCATCCATCGGGAAGGGCGCTGGCTTCGATTCATTCAAGATCCAAACCTTGTCGACGACGACTTCGACTTCGCCTGTTGGAATCGCAGAATTGATCGTGTCGGCGCTGCGCTTTTCCACGATGCCTTCGACCGCTACGACGTACTCCGGACGGATCTGTTCGGCGCGGGCATGGACTTCGGAATTCTCTTCAACACGAAAAACGCATTGCGAAACTCCCGCGCGATCGCGGAGATGGATGAATATGAGTGCGCCGAGATCGCGGCTGCGATGGACCCAACCCATGAGCAGGACGCGCTGACCTTCGTGGGCCATGCGTATGGTGCCGCAATCGTGCGTGCGTTTGAGGTCACCGAGAAAATCGAGCGTTAGAGCTTCGGACATATGTGGTTCTTCAAGTCTTCCTTGGGTACGGAGATTTGTTCTCCAGTGGCCATGTTTTTCAGGCTGTATAGTCGGTTGGCAACTTCCTGTTCGCCGACCAGCAGGGCAAACCGCGCACCGAGTTTGCTGGCGAGTTCCATGGAGCGCTTCAGCTTGCCAGCGGCAGCGAGTTCGACAACCAGGCCGTCCCGGCGCAGGTCGCGAGCAATCAGGCTGGAGTGGCGGAAACTGGCCTCATCCATTGGAGCAATAAAGAGGTCGAGAGTATGAGTGTATTTCCCGGGGTGGGCTTCTTCGACAGTCATGACCAGCCGGTCTTCGCCGATTGAGAAACCGATACCGGGAGCGGCTACGCGGCTGCCGAGACTTTCGGCAAGGCCATCGTAGCGGCCGCCACCAAGGACTGAGTTCTGAGACCCGAGAGCGCCTTCGTGAATGATTTCGAAGGTAGTGCGGGTGTAGTAATCGAGGCCGCGTACCATCCGTGGATTCACTGTGTAAGCGATGCCACGGTCTTCGAGGTATTCGCGAACACGGGCGAAGTGGGTCTTCGAGTCTTCGTCCAAATAATCGTGGATGGATGGAAGCGCGTCAATGTGGGCTTGATCCTCTGGGGCCTTGGAATCGAGGATACGAAGGGGGTTGGTTTCGAGGCGGCGCTGCGAATCGGCGCTGAGTTGATCCTTAACTGGTTCGAGGCGCTGCCGTATCGCTTCCACAAACGCCGGGCGCGACTGGGGAGTGCCGACGCTGTTGATCAGCAGTTTGTAGCCCGAGACGCCGCAGGTGTCGAGCAGCGTGCAGACCATCTCGATCACTTCGGCATCCACTGCGGGAGATTCGCTTCCGATGACTTCCGCGCCGATTTGCGAGAACTGGCGGTAACGTCCCTTCTGGGGGCGCTCGCGGCGGAACATGGGCCCGATGTAGAACAGCTTTTGGAGACCAGGAATCTGATCGAGGCGGTGTTCGATGTAGGCACGGATGACGCTCGCAGTATTTTCTGGCCGCAAGGTCAGACTCGAATCATCGCGATCCTTAAAGGTGTACATCTCCTTGGTAACGATGTCGGTTTCTTCACCGACGCCGCGGGAGAATAGCGCAGTCTCTTCAAAGATCGGAGTTCGAATTTCCTGGAAGTTGTAGGTGTTGAATACTTCGCGCGAGACCTTCTCGACCTGGTTCCAGACCGTGATGGAGGGCGGGAGAATGTCGCGAGTACCCTTGACGGCTTTGATCACGCGGGCTCCTCGCGATAGATGGCGCGAGCATTCACATAATGCTGAGCATTGACGCGAAAGCGTTCCGCCTCTTCAGCAGTGACTTCGCGGCGGACCTTGGCGGGGACACCCATGGCGAGCATGCCAGCGGGGATTTCCATACCTTCCGGGACCAGAGAACCGGCGGCAACAATCGCTCCTTTGCCCACCTTCGCTCCATTGAGCACAATGGCTCCGATTCCGATTAAAGCGTCGTCCTCGATGGTGCAACCGTGGAGGCAAACCTGATGGCCCACCGTAACTCTGTCGCCGATGATAAGAGGGAAATCGGGTCCTTCGACGTGCAGGACACTGTTGTCCTGGACGTTTGATTCTTCGCCGATTTCGATGTGATGCACATCGCCCCGAATCGTTACCAAGGGCCAGACGCTGGAGCGTTCGCCTATACGCACTTTTCCGATGACTTGTGCGCTGGGGTCGATGTAGCAGGACGAGGCGATCTTCGGCACGATGCCGCGATATGCCCTGATCATTGCGTAATTTCTCACTTTAGCATGGGCATGAGGCGGGGCTAGAATGGGGTTGATGCGAATTCTAGTTGTGTTGGCGCTACTGGTGTCGGGCTCTTGTCTGTTTGGCCAGAAGAAGATGCTTGATGCCGAGGCAATCTGGAAAATCCAGCGAATCGGTGAGCCGGCTTTGTCTCCGGATGGGAAGACTGTCGCTTTCGTCGTGCGCAAGTTCGATGTCGACAAGAATACGTCGACGCGCCACATCTATACGGTGCCGCTCGAAAGTGGCACGCCAAAGCAAATTACAACGGAAGGAACTTTGAACGAGCGTCCGCGATGGACACCGAGTTCGAAGCGAATTCTCTGGGTATCGAATCGAGGCGGATCGTCACAAATCTGGAGCATGGATGCGGATGGCGCGGATGCCAAGCAGATCACAACGATTGCCACGGAGGCGGGCGGATTGCTGGTGAGCCCTGACGGGAAAAACATCGTTTTTCAGAGCAGCGTCTACCCTGATTGCGCCGATGAGGCATGCAACAAGAAGCGCATGGACGAAGAGGCTGCCTCAAAATCGAAGGCAAGAGTCTACACCGGGTTGCTCTACCGGCATTGGACCGAGTACCAGGGCAAACGCCGCAATCATCTGTTTGTCGTTGGGATGGATGGAGCGAAGCCTAAGGATTTGACGCCCGGTCCGCACGATGTTCCGCCGTTTTCGTTGGGTGGGCCGGATGACTATGCAATTTCGCCAGACGGCGGAGAGCTTTGCTACGTGATCAACACCGACGAGAACCCTGCCAACTCTACCAATAGCGAACTGTTTGTTGTACCGATAGCAGGAGGTGAGGCTAAGAAGATTACCGTCAACGGCGCAGCAGACATGTCTCCACTCTACTCGCCCGACGGCACGTATCTCGCCTACCGGGCACAAGCGAAACCTGGCTTTGAGAGCGACAAATGGCGGCTGGTTACCATGGAGCGGGCTACTGGAGCCGCAACGATTTTGACCGAGGTCCTGGATCGGGCAGTTCAATCGATCACCTGGTCTGGGGATTCCAAGCGACTGTTCTATACGATTGAAGACCGTGGACGTCAGACTCTGCAGATGACGCCCGTAGCAGGTGGAGGATCGCAGACAGTCGCTTCAGGCGCTTCGCATATCGATGACGTTCAATTCACTCCAGATGGCAAGGTGATGATCTATAGCGAGCATTCCGGGACACGGCCTGTTGAGTTGTTCAAGACTGCTTCGCGCTCGACCCCCGTTGCGCTTACCAAGCTGAATGACGCTTTGCTCGCAGATTACGATATCCCCGCGCTTGAAGAGATTGTGGTGGAAGGGGCGGAGAAAGCGAAGATTTCGAGCTTTGTGTTGAAGCCAGCAGGCTTCGATGCGAAAAAGAAGTATCCGGTTCTGTTTCTAATTCATGGTGGCCCGCAGGGAGCCTGGGGGCAAAGTTGGAGCTACCGGTGGAACCCACACGTATTCGCGAATGCAGGCTTTGTCGTTGTGATGCCAAATCCACGTGGTTCAACTGGATACGGGCAGAGATTCACCGATGAGGTTAGCGACGACTGGGGTGGCAAAGTGTATGACGACATCATGGCTGTGGTGGATAAAGTGGAGTCTGAACCATGGGCGGACAAGAATCGTTTTGTTGCGGCGGGTGGGAGTTATGGTGGCTACATGGTGAACTGGATGCTCGGTCATACGAACCGGTTCAAAGCGTTTGTGAGTCACGCGGGCGTGTTTGATTTGAGGTCGATGGCTGGCGAGACTGAAGAGCTATGGTTTGTGAACTGGGAATTCAAGGGAATGCCCTGGGATCAGCCAGAGACGTATTCCAAGTGGAGCCCCAGTTACTTTGTCAAAGATTTCAAGACCCCGACGCTGGTGCTCCATGGCGAACTCGATTATCGTGTCCCAGTGGGACAAGGGATGCAGTTGTTCACGGCCTTGCAGACTCAAAAAGTGCCTTCGGAAATGGTGCTCTTTCCCGATGAAGGGCACTGGATCTTGAAGCCGCAAAACAGCTTGCTCTGGTATAAGAGCTTCATTGACTGGGTGACGGAGTTTACCGCCAAGAAGCCTGAGTAAATCCGCTAGCTGGTCTTTACCGGCTGCCAGGTTCTCTCGCGCGCGCTCTTCAGTACCGCGTCAGTTACGTAATCTGTCTGGAGTGCCTCGCGGAAATTGGGACTGGTCGACGTCCCTTGATCGAGGCCCATCACGAAATCGGCTACCTGATGCACGAAGCTATGTTCGTAGCCGATCTGGAGGCCGGGTACCCACCAATTCTTCATGTAGGGTTGATCGCCGTCAGAAACGTGTATGCTCTTCCAGCCACGCATTTTGCCTTCGTCGGCGTAGTCGAAGTATTGCAGCCGATGGAGGTCGTGCAGATCCCAGAACAGCGAGGCGTTTTCGCCATTCATTTCGAGTGTGTAAAGGGCCTTATGGCCTCTGGCGTACCGGGTTGCTTCAAAGGTCGCCAGCGAGCCGTTGGCAAAGCGCGCGATGAAGAGACTTGCATCGTCTATTCCGACCTTCTCTACTTTGCCGGTGAGGTTGTGCATACGCTCTTTGACGAAGGTTTCGGTGGTGGCGGTGACTTCGGTAATCGGCCCATTGAGCCACATGGCGGTATCGATGCAATGGGCCAATAGATCGCCGGTTACGCCGGAGCCGGCCACGTCGACATCCAGTCTCCACAAAGCAGCGCCGCCTTGCGGAAGGTCAGCATTGATCGTCCAGTCTTGCAGGAATTTGGCGCGGTAATGGAAAACACGGCCTAGGCGACCCTCGTCGACCAGTTGCTTGGCCATTGTTACGGCAGGCACGCGACGGTAGTTGTACCAGACCATGTTGGCGACTTTGGCTTTTTCGACAGCTTCGACCATCGCTTCGCTTTCGACCGCATTGCGGCCCAGCGGCTTCTCGCAAAGGATCATCTTGCCTGAAGCCGCGGCGGCCAGGGCGATCTCTTGGTGCGTGTCATTGGGGCTGGCGATGTCGATCACATCGATATCTTTGCGATCGATCAGCTTGCGCCAATCGGTTTCGATTGACTCGTAGCCCCAGTTGTCGGCAAAAGCCTGAGCTTTGTCCGCACTGCGGGCGCAGGCTGCCTTAAGTACAATTTCATGCTCGAGCGGGAAGAAGTTTCCCGCCTTGCGGAAGGCATTGGAATGAGCGCGGCCCATGAAGCCATAACCCACCATCCCAACGTTGAGTGGTTTTTTTGCCATTTTCAATTACTCGGTCCATCCGTGTGCTTCGCGCACAGAAATCATGGTGGCGAGGATGCTGTTCCAGGTCTCCTGTTGCATGAGCGTCTCGTTTGTAAACATGCAGCCATCCCAGCAAATGTGGCGGAACGCTTTGGTAAGTTGGCCTTGCCCATCGCGGAGCCAATAGCCGGCATCATGCGCAACGTTCAGCTTCCCGTTGGGATCAGTTGGAAGGCAGTGGCGACCGGTCTTGTCGTGAGAGCCCGCGCCTTTGACTGTGGCGTCGTTCTGGGCGACATGGAAGTCGAAAGTCCAGGGCCTTAGTGCGGTGGTCATTTGCTTCAGCGCGCTTTCGAGAGGAGCGCGATCGGACCAGTCATAAGCGTCGGGAAGGATGCGATGCTCGGGGGCGTTGTAGCCCATCGTGTAGAGCAGCGTGTGAGCCATATCGGCCTGAAAGCCAACAGTTTCCGGTTCGCCGGTCAGTTCCAGCAGCTCCTGCATGTACTTCCAGGAGTGCATTCCGCCCCAACAGATTTCCCCTTCAGCAGCAAGACGTTCACCGTAGTCTTTGGCAATCTTTGCGGCCTCTTTGAATGTGGCAGCGATCTTCTTCTGGTTGCCTGCGGGATCCTGAGCCCAGTCGTGTGGCGAGCATGCCGAATCGATGCGTATGATGCCGTAAGGTCGAACGCCGAGTTTACGGAGTTTGGCGCCAATAGCGCAAGCCTTGCGGACGCTTGACAGGAAAGATGCACGTTCTTCATCGGAACCCATTGACGAGCCGCCTCCTGTGGGTGGCCAAACCGGCGCAACCAGGGAACCGACTTTGAATCCTTTCGAATCAATCTTGTCGGCAAGCGCCTGAATGGCGGCGTCATCGGAATCGATACTGGTGTGCGGTTCGAAAAGAAAGAGATCGACTCCATCGAAACGAACGCCGTTCACTTCCGCTCTTGAAGTCAGATCGAGCATGGTGTCCAGATCGATCGGAGGCTCGGAATCAGGACCCTTGCCGACGAGGCCGGGCCACATGGCATTGTGGAGTTTTGGGAACACATTCGACATAGCCAATACAGCATATCAATCAGGACCGGACCGAATGACTTAGCATTGGAGTGGAAGGGGAATTATGCGTTGGGATCAAGGTCATGAGAGCCAGGATGTTGAAGATCGCCGGGACGAAGGCGGTGGCCGAGGACCTGTAGGATTTGGGGGCGGATTTGGGGGAATGCGTATTGGCATCGGCGGCCTGGTCGTGCTGGGGATTCTCAGTTTCATATTCAAAATCGACTTGATCAGCCCATTTCTGGGCGGAGGGGGCGGCAGCGCAGCTCCTGTAGCTTCGAGCCGCGAGCCGCGAGTGAAGACGGCAGAGGAAGAAACGCTGAGCAAGTTTGTCGGTTTTGTCCTCGACGATGCGCAAAACACATGGACCAAAATTTTGCCAGAGCAGCAGGGAGTTTCGTATCGAAAGGCGAAGCTGGTGCTCTTTCGTGATTTCGTTCGCAGCGGTTGCGGAGATGCTGAGGGAGCAATGGGTCCGTTCTACTGCCCAGCCGATGAGCGAGTCTACATCGACCTCAATTTTTACGACGAGTTGAAGCGAAAGTTCGGTGCTCCAGGTGACTTTGCGCAAGCTTATGTGATTGCCCATGAGTTGGGCCACCACTTACAGAACGTTCTGGGAATCGAACGCAAGGTGAGGATGGCGCAGGAGCGGAACCCCAGAGCGCAAAAGCAGCTCAGCGTCCTGATGGAGTTGCAGGCCGATTGCTTTGCGGGTATCTGGGCCCATGAGACAGGGCAGCGCGGATTGCTGGAAGCTGGAGACGTAGACGAAGCATTGGGCGCGGCATCGGCGGTGGGGGACGACCACATACAGCAGATGAGCAGAGGCAGGGTGGTGCCAGAGAGTTTCACCCATGGTTCTTCGGCTCAGCGCAAGGAATGGTTTGGCCGAGGCTTCCAGACTGGTAAGGTTACTGCGTGCAACACATTCGCGGAAAATTAAAGCCCAAGTTCAATCAATGCCTGCGTCTGGCAGTCGAATACGATGGCAGCAAGTACAGCGGTTGGGCAGAACAACGCAATGCGCGCACTGTGATGGGTGAACTTCGTTCGGCGCTGGAACAGGCGCTCAAGTCCGAGATCGAATTGGTAGGCGCGGGCAGGACAGACGCGGGCGTTCATGCGCGAGGGCAGGTTGCGCACGTAAAATATGTGGCGGCGAAACCGGCAGTTGAAGCCTTTATCTTGACGCAGATCAACGCCAAGCTTCCGGCTGAGATTGCTGTCAAAAAGCTTCATAAGGCTCCACTCGCCTTTCACGCCCGGCACGATGCCGTTGCGCGTGAGTACGTCTACCAGATTGCTTTACGAAAGTCGGCATTCGATAAGAAATACGTTTGGTGGATCAAGGAGCCTTTGGATGTAGCGGCGATGCAGGCAGGGGCGGCGCTGATTGTTGGCCGGCACGATTTTAAATGTTTCCAGGCACAAGATCCTGGCCGGCCCAACGAGTCGTCGATCGTGGTGGTGGAGAAGGCCGAAATCGAAGTACTGGACGACAGGTTACACTTCAGAATCGCCGCTTCGCACTTTGTCTGGCGAATGGTGAGAAGACTCACCGGTGTGCTGGTAAAGCTGGGCTTGGGTGAGATAGCGCTTGGCGATCTGGAGCTACTCCTCGAAGCAAAAGAGGATTCGCGGCTGGATGTCGCAGCTTGGACCGCGCCCAGTTCCGGCTTGTTCTTTGAGCGCGTTCGTTACAGCTAGATTCGAGCGCCAGGAATCAATTCTCCTTGTCGTGGCAGAAGGTGCAGTCGTTGGAGACTTTCTTCTGCCGATGACAATCCATGCAGGAGCCCATGGAGAGCTCTTTGAGCTTTGTCATTACCTCGAGAGCAGCCACATCTCCGTGACATTCCGTGCAAGTGTTGCCCGCATCGATGTGGGTCTTGTGGCTCCAGAAAACAAAGCTCGGCACCTGATAGACGCGAACCCAGGGGACACGCTTCTTGTCAGTAAAAAACTTTGCCAATCTCTGAATTTCCGCTGATTCCTTCTTGATGACCTGATGACAGCCCATGCACTTCGATTCGGCGGGGAAAGTCATCATCTCGCCAGGCGCAGGGTTGACGTGGCAGGTCTCGCATTTCAGATTGAGCGAACCGGCGTGATGCTTGTGACTGAATGCGATCGGCTGTTTGGGCGGGTCTGCTGACCAGAGCACAAGTGAGGCAATGAAAAGAATAACTAACTTCATAAGCTGCCTTTTTTGGATTGATCCATCAGATATTCACTGGCGCGCATGGTGAGCGCAAGGATAGTAAGCGTAGGATTCTGCGAGCCACCGCTGACAAACGCGCCACCATCGACAACGAACAGGTTCTTGATGTCGTGAGTCTGGTTCCAGCCATTCAGAACACTCCGCTTCGGGTCGGAACCCATGCGCGTAGTACCCAACTCATGAATGCTTTCGCCAGGCGGAACCATTTCCCAATGCTTGGCAAGGATTTCAAAACCGGAATCCTTACAAAGCGCTTCGGCAGTATTCATTGAGTCCTTGGCCATGGCAAATTCGTTAGCTGTGTACTTTTGGTTGATATGCAATATAGGGATGCCCCACGCGTCCGTCTTGGTTCGATTGATGCGAACATAATTTTCAAACCGTGGCAGGACTTCACCCATTGTGGTCAGCGAAAAGCCTGTGCCTTGTGCATCAGCCATCTGGTTCCACAACTTTTCGCCATAGGCAGAAAAGTACTGCGGCCCTGGAGTGTTGCCGCTTCCGAAGTCATAGGAATAACCCCGGATGAAGTCTTTGGACTTGGTCTTGAGATTTCTGAACCGGGGAATATAGCCCCCGCCGCCCATGAGATTGCGCGGAGCCTTGCCGCCGCGCGCTTCGGGCACGATTGCCTGCACGACGTTCTTAACGTAGAACTGATCGAAGAGGTAATGCCCGAGGGTACCGCTCGAATTGGCCAGGTTGCTGTTGAGCAGGATGCGGGTGGATTCAAGAGTCGACGCGCCGAGCACGATTGCCTTAGCCTTCACGTGGAACTCACGCTTTGAGATGCGGTCGACAAAATGTGCGCCGTTGACCTTGCCTGTCGCTTTGTCCAAAGAGAGCTCACGAACCACCGCGTTGGGTACGAGTGTCAGATTGCCGGTCGCCAGTGCTTCCGGTAGCAGGAGATTCAAGCTGCTGGCCAGCGTCCCGGTGCTGCGGCGCTGCTTGGTGGTTGGCACCTCTTGCCTGCGGCAGGAATCCAGAAAACGCTGAACGCAGAGGCTGTCCCGCGATTCATCCGCGAGGAAATTCCCATCGGGAATCTGCGGGAATCCTTCCTTGCGTCCGCTCACCCGGAACATCGGTTCGACACGGTCGTAGAAAGGCGCGAGATCCTTGTACTCGATTGGCCAGTTGTCGCCGAATCCGTCGTGATCCTTGCACTTGAATTCGTAGTCGCTCAATCGCCACGATGCCCGTCCCCAGGCCAAAGTCTTGCCTCCCACCAGACGGATGCGCACCCAGTAGTAGGGATTACCGGGATCATAGGTGTAAGGATTCTCTTTCTCATCGGCCCACATGTTGGCTGAGAATTCACTAGCCTGTGTGACATGGGGAAAGCGGCCTGGCTTGCCGAAGCCACGGTAAGGAAGGTCAGAAACTGCTCGTAGGACGCGCTGCTTTTCGGGATCGATCAAGGCCCCGGCGTCCAGCATGACGCATTTGGCGCCAAGTTTAGTGAGTGTGTGAGCAGCCATGCCACCGCTGGCTCCGCTCCCGATGATGAGGACGTCGTATTCGGTCTTCATGATGCTTCCTTATTCAATTGGCAGCCAATAACTGCCAATGCCCGCCGCACCGCGGCTTCGTGTGGACATGGCTTCAGCCCATTGCCTGGAATTGACTGTCGCCTGATGAAAGGCCAGCTTGGCGGCCTGGAGAAATTTTGGATATGGCGCCGATGGGCCCGCGTGCGTCCAGGGTTCGCTCAATTCCTTGAGGGCGGCATCGAGACCGGCCTTGCGACGCAATTTGTAAGTTGCCAGGCCCTGCTTGTATAGGCTCTGTATGTCCGATGGGCTTTGACCGAGCAGGAAATCGAGAAATTCCGGGGCCTCCGCCTCGCGAGCGCCGGGCCGCCCATCGTGAGGCGGGATGAGCGCCTGGCCTAGTTCGGCAAAGACTTCAAGATCCGCATTTGTGAAGAAGCGAGGCAACCCAAGAGAGACGGCTTCTGCCGCTGTGGTTGGGACTGCGCCCGAAGGAACCTGCCAGCCATGGGCTGCGGGAGCAAGCCCAAGCATGGCGTATAAGACGGATCGGCGTTGCATGGTTGTCTCCTTACTTGACGAAGCGAATGCAAACAGGGCTACCAATTGCGACTGGATTTCCGGAAGGAATCAGTTTACCGGCCTGAAGATCCACCTTAAAGGCGAAAAGCTGATCGGAATTCTGTGCGCCCGCAACCAAGTGGCTGGCAGTCGGCGACAGAACGAAGCCACGCGGAACTTTGCCGCCGAGAGGTTGTTGACCAAGCAATTGCAGCGCCCCAGTCAGGACAGAAGCGCGATAGATCGAGATGCTGTCGTGGCCGCGATTTGAGCTGAACAGCAGGGTGCCTTCGGGGTGCAGGACGACTTCAGCACCCGAGGTATTTTGCTTGTAGTCGACAGGGATTGCCGAGACGGTGGAGAGCGGCTGAGCAGTGGGCTCGCCCTTCCAACGGAAAACGCTGACGCTGCTGCCCATTTCGTTGAGCACATAGGTAAGGCCATCCTTGCCAAGCGCCACGTGACGTGGCCCGGCGCCTTTAGGCGTCTGCAACTGCGCGATTGCTTTGAGTCCGCCAGTCTTGGCGTCAAAGGAATATATTTTGACCTGATCGAGACCAAGGTCTGCAACAAACAGGTACTTGTTGTTGGCGGAGAAATTAACGGAGTGAGCATGCGGGCCTTCCTGCCGGCGCGGATCCACACTCTTGCCCTTATGCTGCACAGTCGCGACAGCTTCTCCCAATTTCCCGTCGGCAGCAACAGGCAATATTGCAGCGGTTCCGCTTGAGTAATTTGCGACGGCGACCCACTTGCCCGTCTTGTCGAGGTTGAGATGGCAGGGAGCGTCCCCCTTGGATTTGACCTTGTTGAGGAGCTTCAGCTTTCCACCGGCTTCGATCGAGAACGCACTTACATCCCCATTGTTCACTTCATTGACGGCGTAGAGAAACTTTCCGTTCTTGCTGATCGTGAGAAACGAAGGGTTGTCACTTTCAGCCGCCAATTCCGGCGCTGACAGTTGGCCGCTGGATTCGTTGAGGCGAAGCATATAGATGCCTTTGCTGCCCTGAGGCTTTGTATAGGTACCGACATAAGCGGTTCTCTCGGCGGCAAAAATGGAGGTAGTCATCAGGATGACGAGTGCGAGTTTCATGGGACGGAGCTTTCTGGTTCAAGTTTGGTGGAGGTCGCCGTGCTGTATTCCCGAAGGAGCTTCAGCACAGCGGCGGCTAAAGAAAAAACGATTGGACCGGCGAAAATGCCGATCAGGCCGAAGGCATCAATGCCTCCGAGTAGGGCGAAAAACATTACGGCAGTATTCATTTGCGCACCTTCGCTCAAGACGATAGGACGAATGACGTTGTCTGCCATGCTAACGATGAGTGCACCCCAGGCGAGAAGGATTCCGGCCTGCAGCAAATGGCCCGTCATTGCCAGGTAAATGACAGCAGGAAGCCAAATCAGGCCAGCGCCGATGAAAGGCAGAATACTGAGTAGGGCAGCCATCGTGCCCCAAAAAATAGCGGAAGGAAGACCTGTCATCCAGAAGCCCACGGTGGTGAGCCCGCCTTGTGCCAGCGCAACAACAACGACCCCGTAAACATTGGCAAACATCAGTTTGCGAATGTCAGCGTAGAGTCCGTCAATCACTGTGGCGGGGAGTGGGATCCAATCTTTGCTTTGTTCGATCGTGTTTCTTCCTCCCCGAAAAAGAAAGAACATGGTAACGAGAGTGATGATGCTGGAGAATAGCCATGACCCAATGCCTTGCACGCTCTTGACGGCGTTGGAAAGTACGCTTGAACTGATGAGGCTAAGACGAGTCTGCAGAAACTCCTTGGTCTGAACAATGTCCCAGCCCAGTTGGTTGCTGATGAAAGCAATTGCGCGATCGAACCACTCAAAACTCCCTGAAGGGCCAATCGAGCCATTCAGCGTATCCATTGCGAATTTCATTTCCTGGCTGATTACAATTCCGAGCATTGTGACAGGCAGAAGAAACAAAACGCCGGTTCCAAGCATACAAATCCAGGCCGCCAGTGTGGGCTTACCAGTCTTTCGTTCCAACCAGCTGTATACAGGATAAAAGACGATGGCCAAAACCAACGCGAGAAATATTTCGCTGAAGAACGGCCTCAAAACAAGGTAGCAACCATAGGCAAGAAAAAGGCTCAAGATCGCAAGGACGACCCATGTAAGAGAACTCGATTTCAAGAGTCAGCTCTCCAATCGCCTGGCCTGCTTGAGGTAATCGGGATCAAACTCTACGCCGAGGCCGTGCCCGGTGGGTACGGGCAGCTTTCCATCGGTGATTCGCAGGTTCGGCGTGTACCACGAGACCGGCTTTGGCTGAGATCGATGCGGGAATTCCATGAAAGGCCCAATGTTGGGGATCGCTGCCGCGAAGTTCAGCATCTTCACGCCAGCCGCGTCGATTTGCGTATTGTGCGGAGTAATCTTCATGCCGGCTTTGGCAGCCATGCGCGCGACCCTCGCCGCTCTGATCATGCCGCCGCAGTAATTCAAATCCGGCTGGACAATGTCGATCACGCGACGGTTGATCATGTCCTCAAATTTCCAGAGCGTGCTGTCACATTCCCCGCCAGCAACAGGCATGTCGATCGCATCAGCCACCCGTTTCGTTTCAGAGACTTCCTCCCACGGGCAGGGCTCTTCAAAAAAGTCGATCTTGAGGCCGGCCATCCATTTTGCCGTGTCTATGGCTGACGCGGCATCATAGCCGCCGTTTGCGTCGACATAGATCACAGTGTCGTCACCCATTCGCTTTCGGGCCAATTCGAGCATCTTGCGAGTACGCCCCGGGTACTGATCCACGTTGCGTCCCATGCGACCGCCAATCTTGAATTTGACCGCCTTAGCCTTTGTTTCAGCCAATCCGCGCACATAGATTTCTACTTCTTGCTCGGCTGTAGTCTCGCGCCCTGATCCTGACAGGTACACCGGAACTTCCTTGCGAACGGCGCCCCCCATCAATGACGCGACAGGCTTCTTGGCAATACGGCCCAGCAGGTCCAATGTTGCTTGTTCCACCGCAGCCACCGGACTCCAAAATGGTTGACCGGCCCATTTGTAGTTGTTGATGTAGACGTCGTCGATCAGCGTCTCAAGATCACGTGCGTCCCGACCAATGAAGAACGGGATTACCTTGTGGAGGAGTATCGGCAGAAAGTCGTCGATGTCCTTTGTTCGAACTAACCCCACAGCGCCATCCGAGCTGTGGACTTGAACAAAGGTTGCCTTGTCGCGCTGAAGTACATCGATGCGTTCTAGTTTGATGCTGGTTGAGAACTGCTTGTGCAAATTGAAGAGTGGAGCCTCGTAGGCAGGGAGGCGGCGCGGGTAGTCCTGAGACAAGAGTGCGGACGAGGCACTTGCCATGGAAGCCAGAAACGTTCTTCGTTGCATGATTGCACTTCGTATTCTTTCACGTTATGCATTGAGAAGCGTACGTTCGGCTTGCGTCAAATGGCGGCACTCGTGTGCCAGCCAAAGATCGAATGAGAATCCTGCCGGATACTTCATCCATCCTGCGAAAGGCGATTGAACAGGCCAGCCGCACTTGTCAGAGGCGGCGATTTGTCTGGCCAGGTTTAGGACCCGCTGACGTTGTTCGAGGTAGGTTGAGCGAACATCGGGCAAGCTCAAGGAAGGATTGGGCTCGAATTTGGCGCTTGTGCGCGAGCGCGCCTTCTTCGGATTCTTCACGCTCTCGGAAAACCAGCGCCACCAGAATGCGTAGTCGGCTCCCGGCTTTGCATTTGGAAGTTCGCTGACCTGACGCCAGAGAGGGAGAAAGGTGAGCGCTGTAATGTTCAGATGCTCAACACACTGGGCGGGCGACCAGGTTTCAGAAGTTGCAGTGGATGAGTTGGAACTGCCCAATGCTTCCACGCGGCGCGTGTTCGCTTGAAAATCCAGTTCCCATCTACTGAGCTCGAATCGCTGCGGTGTCGTATTCAAAAGTTCACCGCCTTGAATTATAAGCACACCGCTCGCGATGCGATACGATGATCTGCAAAATGGCGAACGAAGTTTTTGATGTGGTGATTGTTGGTTCCGGCGCGTGCGGGGGCACCGCGGCGGCGCACCTTGCGAGAGCGGGAGTCAACGTCTGTGTAGTCGAGGGCGGTCCGAAGATTGAAACACGCACAGACTTCAACACTCATGCCATGCCGTTTGAATTTCCGAACCGCGGCATTCCCAAGATGAGGAACAACAAGCCTGGTTTCGATACCGAGCGTTCGCGAGGCTTGGGCGGGAAATCCATGCTTTGGAATGCAGTGGCCTGGCGGTTTGGTCCACGGGATTTCGAAGGTTATACGCGCGATGGAGTTGGCTACGACTGGCCCATCAGCTACAAGGATTTGGCGCCTTACTACGATCGCATCGAACGCGAGGTCGGCGTTTGCGGCAATCTGGATGGGCTTGAGGATTTGCCCGATGGAATCTTCCTGCCGCCTGCGCCGATGAAGTGTTCTGATTTATTGATCCAGCGTGGCGCCTCCAAGCTTGGGATGAAGGTAATCCACGTTCGCAAATCGACCTTGACGCGACCGAAATTTGGAAGACCAGCCTGTCATTACTGCGGCAATTGCATGGCTGGATGCGATGTTGCAGCGAAATACAATTCCTGGGACGGACACATGCGTCCGTTGATGAAGACCGGCAAGATCACACTGCAGTTGGACAGCGTAGTTTATGACCTGCCGCTGAATGACGAGAACCGCGTTAAGGCAGTGAAATTCGTGAATCGGACGACTGGCGCGCAAGGAGAAGTGAGGGGTAAGATCGTCATTCTTGCGGCGGCCTGCGTCCAGAACGTGGCGATCTTGCTGCAGGCGAAATCAAGCCGCTATCCCACCGGCCTCGCGAACTCTTCGGGGAGAGTCGGCAAGGATTTCATGCCTCACTTCACAGGGGGAGTCGAGGCGTTTCTCAAACCGCTAATTGGCAAGCCGATAACGAACGATGAAGGCTTCCTCGATCACGCCTATCTTCCGAGCTTCATGCACAACCGCAAGCGCGACTATGCAAGAAGCTGGGGCGCCCAGTTCAACTATCAAAACCGCAGAAGCGTCGGCTGGGCTCGAGCATTGCCTGGCATGGGAGAGGCTTACAAGAAGTCAATCAAGGAACGATACCCTTCCTATTTCGTCTTTTCTCCCTATGGCGAGAAGACTCCAGATGAGAAGAGCTATGTCGATCTCGACCCAAACAAGAAGGACAAGTTCGGCTTACCGGAGGTACGCCGGTACCTTTACTGGAACGAGAACGACATGAAGATCTTTCGTGACATGCAGCGGCAGTCGCGCGAGATCCTCGAGGCGGCAGGCGCGGAAATTCACCAGGTTTACGAGGAACCCAGGCCGAATCACGAGATCGGCGGCTCGATCATGGGTAAAGACCCGCGTACTTCCGTGACGAACAGTTTCGGTCAAACGCACGACGTCTCAAATCTCTATACGCTTGGCGGAAACATCCTGCCAGCCGGTTCAGAGAAGAATCCGACGCATACTTTTATGGCCGTTTCTGCCCGAACCGCGGAACACCTGATTGACCGACTGAAGAAGGGAGAAGCATAGATGTCTGACAACTATTACGACGACAAACGCCGCGAGACGATCAAGATCATTGGCGCGATCGGAATTCAGTGCGCGTTTCCGTTTGCCGGTGATGAACTCTATGGACAGCATCAACATCCGGCCCCTCAAAAGAGTGCTGACCCCGGCCCCCCGAAATTCTTCAACAAAGAGCAATTCGACATCCTCTCGCGAGTCACTGAGCTCATCGTTCCTGGAGCTGTCAAGGCGAAAGTGCCGAACTACATCGACCTGGTGGTGCGCAGCAATGAGAATCACAAGACGACCTACGTGGATGGGTTGAGCTGGCTTGCCGGCCTGGAATTCCTGAAGCTGGACGAGAAACAACAGTTGGCAATTCTGGAGCCTCTCTGCGCCGAAGTGGATGGCGGCGCACTGAAAACAATGCAGCAACGATTCTTTCGGGTCGCGAAGAACATGACCGCGGATGGATACTACACCTCACGGCCAGGGCTGGTCGAAGAACTTGGATACCTGGGGAACCAGGTCTTGGCAGAATTTCCGGAGTGCAAATTAGATGAACATTAAATGGTGCTGGCTGGTTTTGGCGACGGCTGCATTGATGCAGGGTGATCGGCGACCCGCTGAGTTGAATTTCTCGAAGACGATGCTCGACGGAGGTGCTGCCGAAACGGCGGCGCTTGTCGATATCAACGGCGATGGCAAGCTGGACATCGTTTGCGGAGAGGCCTGGTATGCAAATCCCACCTGGAAGCGAACCCAGTTTCGCGAGTTGAATTTCGACAACAACTACGTAGATGCGTTCTCAGACCTTCCGCTTGATGTCGACGGCGACGGGCACATGGACATCGTCACGGCGACCTACTTTCTGAAAAAGTTGAGCTGGTACAAGAACCCTGGCAAAGGCGCAGGCAAGTGGGTGGAATCCGTAATCGATACCGCCGGCCCGATTGAGTTCGCCTTTCTGGTTGACCTCGACAATGATGGCAAGGCGAATGAAATTCTGCCTCAGTATGGCGGCAAAACAGAAACAATCTGGTACCGATTCGCGAAAGGCAAGTGGGAAAAACACATCGCAAGTCCTCAGAATCTGGGCCACGGGATCGGTGCGGGTGACGTGAACAAGGATGGTCGAACGGACATTCTCACACCCGGGGGATGGCTCGAAGCCCCAGCCAATCCGGCTACTCCCAATTGGACTTTTCATCGCGATTTTCCAACGCTCAAGAGCCTCAGCTTCATGTATGTGCTTGATGTAAACGGCGATGGCCGAAACGACATCGTCACCGGCAACGCTCATGACTACGGCGTATTCTGGCTTGAGCACAACGCAGGTGGAACGTTTGAGATGCGAATGATCGACGACTCCTGGTCGCAGCCTCACGCCATCACAATGGTTGACTTAAACAAGGATGGCCGCCAGGACTTCCTTACAGGCAAGCGATTCATGGCTCACAACGGGAAGGACCCTGGTGAGCGCGAACCTCTGGGCATCTACTGGTTTGAATTCCATAAAGAGGCATCGGGCAAGATCCAGTGGATCAAGCACGTCATCGATTACTCGACTCGAACCGGCGGCGGAATGCAACTGCCGGTCGCCGATCTAAACGGCGATGGGCGTCTCGATTTTGTGGCGCCAGGCAAGTCTGGGCTTTATCTGTTTCTGGGCAAGTCTACTTTGTGATGCCGTGGCGCACGAGCCACTTCGCCAGCAGATCAGCCCACGAGCTCAACACCCAATCGCCTGGGGCGAGCCCAACGCCGTGTCGCCCATGTTCAAAAATGTGCATTTCGGCTTCAACGCCGTTCTTGCGTAGGGCTGCGTAGTAGGCCATCGCGTTCTCGACCGGAACTGAATTGTCATCCGTTGTGTGAAAGATGAAAGTCGGTGGCGTCTGGGACGTTACCTGCTTCTCATTGCTCATCAGTTCCGCAAGCTTTGGATCGGGGCTATCGCCTCCCAGCAGATTTCTGCAACTGCCCTTGTGCCTCCACTCTTCGGTACACGTGATGACGGGATAGCTTAGAATCGCAAAGTCCGGTCTGGTTTCTGCATTGAAATGGGTGGAGATGGTGGACGCCAGGTGACCACCGGCGCTGAATCCCCAAACACCTACGCGCTTCACATCGACTCCCCATTCCCCAGCACGGCTTCTCACCATCCGAAATGCCGAGCTAACGTCATCGAGCATGGCTGGGTGCTTGTGTCTTGGCCCGAGCCGGTACTTCAAAACAAACGCGTGAACGCCCATCGAATTCAGCCAGCGGGCAATCTGGACCCCTTCGTGGTCCATTGCCAAAGCACCATAGCCGCCGCCCGGGCAGACAACAACCGCCGAGCCATTTGCCTTGGCCTTGTCTGAAAGGTATGGCGTCAGCTCTGGTCGATCGCGTTCGTCGACAAATACTCTTTTGGACGGATAGAGGTCGATCGGAGTCTGAGAAAGGGTGAGCAATAGAAAGAAGCTTGTTAACACTTTTACAAGCTAATGCATCGTGTAGGCTGAAGGCAACATTGACGCGCTCGGCTTTTGAGAACCAGTACAACCGGTATTCCAGGTATGTCTATGCAATCCTGATCGCCAGGCTCCCTCACGGTCAGGCTGAGGACGTATTGCAGGAGGTCTTTTTAGAAGCCTGGAAGCGCTTGGGCGACTTGCGCGACGATGCAAGTTTTGGGCAATGGGTCGCAGCCATTGCTCGAAACAAGACGGTGGATTATTTTCGACGTCTAAAGCCACTGCAGCCGCTCGAGGATGTTCACGCCCGGCGTAGCCATGAGCCCGATCCAATTCTCGAAGCTTTGCAGAAGCTGCCGGAGGCATATCGGGAAACGTTGGCGATGAGATTTGTCGAAGGGCTGTCAGGCCCTGAAATTGCTGAATTGACTGGCCACACGCACGGGAGCGTTCGCGTGAACTTGAGCCGGGGAATGGCCTTATTGAGAGAAAGGCTGGGAGTAAAAACGAATGCCTGATGAATACCTTTGGGACCGCACCGGCGAGGTTGATTCCGAAATCGACCAAATGGAGAAACAACTCGGCAAGTACCGGTCAAAGCGGCCCCAGTTCTCCGCACCGAAACCGGTCTGGCACTGGTATGCAGTTGCGGCAGGAATCGTCATCGCTCTGATGGCAGGTTGGAGGTATTGGCCAACGACTCCCTCGGATTGGACCATGGACGGCCAAATTCTTGCCGTGAACCGTGTGATTGGAATCGACAAGCCAACAGAAGTAGAGGTTGGGACCATCGGCCGTCTGAATTTCAAGCCAGGCTCCAGATTTCGCATTCTGAAATCTGAGACCAACGAAGAAGTCATGGAGTTGCTCCAAGGTTCATTCGATGCGCTCATTATTGCGAACCCTTATGTCTTTCGGGTGGTAACTGAGCCAGCGCGACTGGATGATCTGGGGTGCGCGTACGAGGTTTCGTTGAACGAAAAGGGAAATGGAAAAGTTGCGGTTACATCGGGCTGGGTAAGGGTGAATGGGCGAGACCAGGAATCATTGGTCAAGCAAGGCTATGAAGTGGATTTAATCAAAGGCCAGGCGCCATCCATTCCACGTCGGACCGAAGTCAGCTCAGAAAAGGATGTGCTGCAGTTGCTGCACCAGTTGTGGCGTGAGAAAGATCCCCAAACGCGCGCCAAGGCTTTCGACGAATTGGCCGCATTGCGTCCCCCACCTCCGGGTGTGACCCGGGAGCGTGCGATCCAGGGCGATCCGAAAATGGTCAAGGACTATTGGCCTGCGCTCGATCTGGGACCCGAGATTGCCTTGCCGCGTATATTCTTAGGGGAATGAACCGACGCCAACTCTTTGCACTTCTCGCCGCAGGCGCCGCCAACGGTGCGCAGCCGCCTATCCGGCGGTTGACCAATCAGCCTGGCTTTCATTGGTTCGGCTACTACGACAAGCTTCAGTTCGATCCCAGCGGGCGATTCGTGCTTGGCCAGCAGGTTGGATTCCAACACAGATCTCCATTGCCTGAAGACGAAATCAGAATTGGCATCATAGACACGCAAGATCAGGATCGCTGGCGTGAAATTGGTCGAACCAGGGCGTGGAACTGGCAGCAAGCATCCATGCTGCAATGGCTGCCGAAATCGAACAGCAAAGTGATTTGGAACGATCGCACCGGCAATCAGTTTGTCTGCCGAATTCACGATGTGAAATCGGGCAAGACGGAAACGATTCCAGCGCCTGTGTATACGCTAAGCCCGGATGGACGCTATGGCATCGCCCTTGATTTTCGGCGACTGAACGATTGCAGACCCGGCTACGGTTATGCGGGAATTGACGATCCGAACCGTGAAAACCTTGTTCCGAAGGATGCGGGAATCTGGCGCATCGATATGCGTAGTGGAAAGCAGGAGCTCATGATTTCGATCGCGGATGCTGTCGCGATTCCAAATCGCGAGCCCTATTCCAGGAGCGCCAAACATTGGTTCAATCATCTGCTCTACTCACCCAATGGCGAACGCTTTATCTTCCTCCATCGCTGGCGTGGCGAAAAAGAGGGCAAAAGCTTTGCAACGCGCATGTTTACCGCCGACAAGAACGGGCGTGATCTTTACATTCTCGACCCGTACGGCAAGACCTCTCACTTCATCTGGCGCGATCCAGGCCACGTGCTCGCCTGGGCTTTGCATCCATCGGTGGGCAAAGAAAAATTCTACCTCTACCGGGACAAGTCGGAAGCCGTGGAAGTGGTCGGCCCAGACGTAATGACAGTAAACGGGCACTGCGGATATCTGCCGGGAAATCAGTGGATTGTCAACGATACCTATCCAGACAAAGACCGCTTGCAGCATCTGTATCTCTATGAAGTATCTAGCGGAAAGCGCGTGCCGATCGCGGATTTGCTTTCACCGCCTGAATACGCTGGCGAGTGGAGGACAGACCTGCATCCCCGGTTCTCTCCTGACGGCAAGAAGGTCTGTATCGATTCCACCCACGAGCGCTTAGGCCGGCAGATGTACTTGTTAGACATCGGCGGCCTGGTTTAAAGGGCCTTCACGCGCAGGGATTTGTACTCGATCCAGCTTCCTTTTTGATGAGCCTGAATCAGGATGGTTCCAGGCGTTGTCCGGTCCAGTTTGGCGCAATTGACGACAGTTTCGCCGTTGATGCGGACGATGCATTGCTTCCCTTTGACGAACAGTTGAAACAGGAACCACTCTTCAGGATGAATCCGCGGATAGGGCTTGGCCCGCTCGAGGCCGTACAAAGACCCAGTCGGGTAAACGGCACCCTCTACATCGTGAATCTGAATTTCGTATCGAGGATCCGTGGCTTCGTTTCCGCCACGAAATAAGATTCCGCCGTTGGAGTACCGGCTTGCCCGCACATAGCATTCGAAGGCAAAGTCCTGATACCGTGCTTTCGATATCAAATACCCAAGGCCATCGGCCCGCAGCACCTCACCGATGGTCTCCCAACTTGCCTTCTCAGTCGGAAACCAGTTGGCCATATCGGCAGGTCCCGCGTAGAGTGTCTTCCACTGCTCTTTGGCCGCCAAGCGAGAGATCTTGAAGTTCCTATACCGAAGCGGATAACTCAAACTTTCGATCCCCAGATAGCCGCGCCGCAGACGGTACTTCAGGTCTTCATTCTCATCCAGGTTCAGTTTTTGCACCTGCTCGCCGTTCCACCAGACCTCTAGCGCCGGCCAATCGAGGCGTATCCGGAAAGAATTCCACTCACCCTTGCCTTTGACATTGACCGTAGATGGGGCAACCAGAGGAAAAATCGACCCCACGCTCTCCTTGAGTGGAGGCGCATCCATTTTGTGGAAGATATTGACTTTAAAACCACATTCCGTCGGCGGACCATGCTGCGGAGAACAAAAATACAGCCCTCCATTGGCCCAGTCCTTCAGGAAGACTTCTCCAGACCAATCGAAGTTTTCGTAGACTTGCGGACTGCGCAGCCAGGTTGGAAAATTCGACCCCGGATGGACGACAATCTCGCCATTGTCAACATGGAACGCCGTTTGCGGACCGTTTTCGATCGTCCAGCCGCTCAGCGTCTTGCCGTCAAAAATATGAACCTGTTGGCCTTTCATTAGAGCGCTTCCAGCGCATGTCGTTACAATAAACTGACGGCGCGTCTTCTGACCGGAAATGACAGTCGATCTCATGAAAAGCGATTCTATCCAAATCGGACCCTGTAGAGCCTGTGGAACCAGTAATTCAGCATCTGCACACATACTTTCTGTTCTCCTTTGCGGTGGACCGGAGCGAAGTGTTGAAACACCACGGCCAAGTGTGGAATGGCCGCTACTGGATCGATGGTCTCGACGACTGGATCAACGCTCACCACGTCCATGATTCTCCGGTAATCGCCAACCTGGGCCGCTGGCAGCGGGCTTCTTATACGCAATTCGACCTCGAATCGCCTGCCTACCAGGACATGATTTTCTTCCACCCCTTCGTGCGGAGAATCTTCTTCGACACCGCCGGAATTGGCGCCTCTGACAACGAGGTGGAAGCATTGTTGCGCTGCTACCAGATTCCACTTTCTGACAATAACAAGCTGTTCTTCATGGCAGAAGATCTGAGGGAACGCGAAGCTGAGCTTGAAGTCACCGACCTGCGGCTATTCTTGTTCGCAAATGGTATCGGCATTCTCACAATCGGTGTCGAGGCACATGACATCCCCGTCTCCAAGGCCTTGTGGATCAACGAGATGATGCGGAAAGTTTACCCAAGCTCCGGACGCCAATTGCGTGAAGGCCGCTCGCCTTCGCGGGTCACTCTTTCTGTCGAGACGCCTTATGGCCGAACGCAGGTCATCGAGTCCACCTTCGAAAACAGCGCAATGATTGGCTTCCTTCCGCCAGTTTCGGAGATGATCACTTCCCTGCTCTACTTCGCCGACTACAAGCGGGGCGAGTATGAGCCTGTCCTCGATGAACGAGCCATTGTTTACTCGTACCTCGCGCTTGATCCTTCGAGCGTTCCCGAGAATTTTCACAAGACGGAAGAGTACGACATCCTGTTCTCGCGGGCGCTTTATGTGGATCACGCGGGCGATGACTACCGCTATGCCCGAGGCTTCACCAAACGGCTGATGGAGCACCAAGTCTACCGGCGCTGGTCTCATCAGGGCACTCTTTATGGGTTTACCAGCTACTCGAATGTGACGATGTGCTTTGGAACTTTCGATTGCGACGATCATCAGTTGCGCGAAGGCTTTCTGATCCACCGCATGTTTGATTCGCGCTATTACCTGATGGCGATCATTGCCTTGTTCTACCGGGCAACCCTTCTCGACTTCGCTGAGCGCGTCGCGCTGGTGTCAAGAAGGCTATATGTAGACTTTCAGGATAGCCAACTTTCGGAGTTGAATATCGAACGCACGAACCGGCTGCGCTACGAGTTCCTTGTGTTTTCCAACTACTGGCACTTTGACGAGCTAGCGAATAAGGATGAGGAGTCCGAGCATTTCCGGATGCTTAGCACCGTGGGCGACATTACATCGATGAAGATTGAAGTCGAACGCGAAATCGACAAGCTCAATAGCAGCTTGCATGAATACTACGCCGCCAGGAACACCCAGGCGGTGAACCGATTGGCCTTCGTCTCCACCATTCTTGGCGCCGGTGCGGTTGTGACCGGATTCTTTGGAATGAACTTCTCGTATTTGTTCGAGAAGGTGTTCTTCCAACCAACTGAAGAGACGCGCTGGATCTACTGGGTGGCTATTGTCAGCGTCGTGGTCTTCTGTCTGTTCGCCTTGGGAATTACACTGTACCTGTTTGCAAGGAATTGGAAGGACTACCGCAGCGTCCTGCGCGGAGGTCAGGAAGTAGCGCCGGGAGTCTCACGCAACGCCGGAGCACGAAGAAACGGCAAGTCGTAGAACCTGCGCCAAACCTGTCCAAATGGGCGCTCCCAAGCCAAGTGGACAAGGATTCCGATTGCCACGCAAAAGGCGGTAGTGATCACGGCGTAATAGAGCCCGTGGATGCTCTCGACGTAAATGTCCGCCAGCACAAGTCCAATCTGCTGACAGATATAAATAGGGTAAGAAGCGTCACCCAAAAACACTAGCGTCCTTGGCATGCGCGCATGACGCCAGGCTGGCAACACAGTGCCCGCGACTATCATCATCGCCGGAATCGCATAACGCTCAATTCGCCAGCGGTGATCTCCAAACGAGGCATCCCAATTGAAAGTGGGCGGATAGAAGGAGCCCTGCCAGGAGAGCGTCACCCACCATCCCAAACCGATAGCAAGCAAGCCCCCGCCGAGCCAGCGGCCCATCGTGTGAATCTTTGCGATCTCGCCAATCGCACAGCCTCCGGCAAACAGTAACAATAGCGGCCACTTGTAAATCCCCATCGCAAGCATCGCCGCGAATCCCCACCAGCCCAAATGTCTTCGTCCCGACAAGAGCAAGACCGCCAGCGTCGCATAGAACCACATCTCGTAAACCAGGGTCCAACCGTGAATCAGCACCGGTCCACTGGGTTGCCTGAAGAACAACATGCTCTTCCAGACCTGTTCGAAAGCCGGTTGATTTCCGGATTGCGACTTCCAGTAGTATTCGATCAACGAGACGGCGTAATAGAGCGGGACTACCTTCCAGATTCGCTTGACAAGGAACCGGCTGGCGCTCGTTTCCCGATCGGCAACGCTCGAAACAATGAAGCCGGAGATCACAAAGAAGACATCGACACCGAAGATGAGGCTCTTGCGCCAGCTTTCGTTTTGACAAAGCCAGCAAGGGTCGGCGTGTAGATTCAGTGAATAAAAGGTGTGGTAAAAAACCACAGCAATTGCCGCGAGAGCGCGGAGCACTTGGAGTCCTTCGAGCCTCTGCATCTTCTTTAGGATATGTAAAATCGCGCTGGGGTTTGAGGTTGGAGATGAGAATCAGCTAAAATAAAAGTTTATGGCAAAAGCAAGTTTGTATAGCGCCGAATATATCGGCAGTGGCACGTTCATCATTTCCAAGCCGGCCCGCAAGAAGAAGAAGCTGCGGCAGAGCCGCGTGAAGAGCCCGCAACGCGGCGCCCGCAAGTAATCTTTCCCCAATCATCAAAAGACTCTCCCATGAAGATCAAGGAACTGCGCCTACACCCGCAGGCGATCGCTGACGGTCCATTACGCAGTTCCTATGGCCTCCACGCTCCCTACGCGCTACGCACAATCGTTGAAGTCGTAACCACGGATGGCATTACTGGAATCAGTGAGACCTACGGCGGTGATCGGCCTATGGCTGCTCTTGAGGCAGTCCGTTCTCGCGTTGTTGGCATGGACCCTTTTCAGCTCACACGCTTCTGGCAGGACTTGCACGGCGAGATCGACCGGAAAGTAGATCCCGATGGGGCGCGTTCACAAACGATGCTGGTGCCGGGCGAGAACCCGCTCGATGAGTCCACACGTACCTTCGCGGCAATTGAAGTGGCTTGCCTCGATGCGATTGGACAAGCAGTCAACCAACCCCTATGCGATCTGGCAGGTGGGCGGGCACGCGATGCGGCGCCTTTTTCGGCATATCTTTTCTACAAGCATGGCGGCGGTGGTGGAATGGGGGCCGATGCGCGCGAAGACAAGTACGGCGAGTGCCTCAGTCCGGAGACCATTGTTGAACAGTGCCGCCAATTCATCGCTGAGTACGGCTTCCAGGAGATCAAGCTCAAGGGCGGAGTGCTCGATCCCGATGTCGAAATCGAAACGATCCGCCAACTGCGGGTTGCTTTTGGCCCAAATTATCCACTGCGCATCGATCCGAATTGCGCCTGGAGCCTTGATACAAGCGTTGAAGTAGGCTTGGCGCTTCGCAATGAGCTTTCTGGCGGTGGGTATCTTGAAGACCCTTGTGCTGCGCTCGAAGGCATGGCAGAGGTTCGCAAGCGTTTGCAAGCCGAGGGCGTAAACACGCTGTTTGCTTCTAACGTCGCGACCACCTGCTTTGCGCATGTTCCACAAGCCAAGGAACTCGACGCTGTGCAAATCATCCTCAGCGACCCGCACTACTGGGGCGGAATTCGCAAGCAGAAGCAATTGAGCGAACTTTGCGAAGTGTTGGGCATGGGTCTTTCGATGCATTCGAACAACCATCTCGGCGTAAGCATGATGACCATGGCTCACGCAGCTTGCGCCTCGCCGCACCTCACGCACGCCTGCGACACACACTATCCATGGCAGACCGAGATCGATGAAGTCATTGTCGGAGGCCGAGTCAAATTCACGAATGGCACAGTGCCAATCCCGGCCGTTGGCGGCTTGGGCGTGAAGCTCGATTACGACCAGGTAGCGCGTGGAGTCGAGCGTTACAACAAACTGCCTTTCCGCAAGCGCGACGACGAGGCTGAAATGCAGAAACACGTTGATCCGAATTGGAAACGAGTATTGCCCCGCTGGTAGTCCATGCGGCTTACCATCCTTTACCCAGCCTCGCACCAGGCGTTTGCAGATGAGTTAAACCAGCGCCTCTGTCCAATCCGTGGATTGGACGTCGCGTGGGTGGCTACTTCGGCGGAGGATTTCGTTTCCGATCTCACCGATGCGGCTCAAGAGGACGAAGCCCTCATTGTCGCAATCGACTCGTCCTTGCTCGAAGGGAAGCCCGTGCCCCCACGAGTGCGCTGGGGTCCTTTGCTTAAGAGGATCGAAAGCGGTCAGGCATCCAGTGTTGGGCTTATACTTTTTTCGCAGCTCGAAATACCCCAGTTGCTTCGAAAAGCCAAGATCGCAAATGACGCTTACCAGATGCGCACTGTCATTCGATGGGTGATTGGTTGGCTCGGGCTCGGGTCGAGCCTTGCCCAGGGAACTCAAGATCAGAGCCGATTGCTCGCCGAGGAAATCGTTGAAAATCTGATGGAGCAACTCGTAGATCGATCCGGGCTTGCAATCGCGTGTTGCGAGTGCGAATTCACGCGAGTGCGGGCAGCCGCGCAAATCGCTCAACTCCTGGCTCCCTACTTCGAAGCTGTCCATCTGATTCACGCGCCTCATCGAACAAAGGCACTGCGTGAGGCTGAGCTTTCGCGCATCATCCCCGCCGGCCGCACGCTATGGATTGTCACGACAGAAGACTGCGACGTTCCTGCATTTCCCGAGGGCGCCTCGATGCTCGTGGTCGGCAAATCGGGCGGCATCGAAATCGCCCCGTACGGGATGGAAGAACCTCAAGTAGATCCAATCGCTCATGCAGTTTCGTTAATCCCTTTGATTCCAACCGTGGAAGGAATCTCATTGCCATTTTCGACCTGCGAATTTGAGCGCCTGTTACCGCAATTGTTCTCAAGGCATTGGTCATTGGCCGAGCGGCTCGCCAGACGCGCAGGAAGCTTCTTTCGAATCAACCATCGCGTACCAGAGGCAATCTGGGTTTACGAAACTCTAAAATGGCAAGCAACGTTGCAAGGCCAGACAGCCTGCGCAACCGACTGTGAAAGTGAACTTTACTGGCTCCGCGCTGGAGGCGCACGCAAGCAGGCGCTAGCTGCCGCCACCCAATCCGGTTTCGAGTTCTGATGCAAGCGCGATAAACTCACCAGTGGTGCGAAAACTACGTTCACTTGGCTGGTTCGATTCACGCGAATACTACTCCTTCGCTCGACGCTCGACATTGCGTGCGCAAGGCTTGACGCGAGCGGTTACCGAAGGCAAACCCGTCGTTGGCATTTGCAATACCGCTTCTGACTTGAATCCGTGCAACCGGCACCTGACGCAGATTGCGGAAGCAGTCAAACGCGGAGTGTGGGCGGCGGGTGGTTTTCCTTGCGAATTCCCTGTCATCAGTCTTGGCGAGATGTTCTTGAAACCTAGCGCGATGCTGTACCGCAACCTGATGAGTATGGACGTCGAAGAGATGATCCGCGCTAATCCGATTGATTCTGTGGTGCTGCTCGGGGGTTGTGATAAGACCATTCCTGCCTTACTGATGGGCGCGGCCAGCGCCGATGTTCCTGCCATTGTTGTGCCAGGCGGGCCGATGCTGTCAGGCACATTCCGCGGCAAGACCTTGGGCAGCGGAACCGACGGACGCAAGCATTTCGACATGTATCGTGCGGGCAAGCTGAATGATGACGACATGGAGGAGCTTGAATGCTCCATCGCACGCTCGGCTGGTCATTGCATGGTGATGGGGACAGCCTCTTCGATGGCGCTTGTAGCGGAAGCTTTGGGCATGACATTGCCAGGCGCTGCTGCGTGGCCCGCAGTCGACTCGCGCAGGTTTGCTCTGGCCGAGCGGAGCGGGGCGCGTGCAGTTGCGATGGCGACTGAAGGGCCCAATCCGAGCGAGGTACTCATACTGGTGGCCTTCGAGAACGCGATTACTGCGTTGATGTCCGCTGGCGCTTCCACCAATGCCGTCATTCATCTGCTTGCCATTGCCGGGCGCCTGGGTGTTCCCCTTTGTCTCGATGATTTCGAGAGGATTTCAGCGAAGTCTCCGCTGCTGCTGGATCTGAAACCACATGGCCGCTATTTGATGGAAGACTTTGCTTACGCTGGCGGCGCGGAAACATTGCTAAAGACATTGCTGCCTTTGCTGAACGAGCAGGCCAGAACCGTAAGCGGTGGCAGTCTCGGCGATCAGGTACGCGCACATTCCGTCCACGAGCAGGATGTAATTCGCAAGCTGGACGACCCTCTCGATTCCGATGGCGGCATCAAAGTCCTGCGTGGCAACCTCTCACCTGATGGCGCTTTGATCAAGACCAGCGCCGCCTCTGAAGATCTCCTTGTCAGCCGCGGCCATGCGATCGTTTTCGAATCCAAAGATGAAATGCTTGAGAAGGTGAACGACGAGTCGTTCCTTGTCGAGCCGGACAATGTCCTGGTGTTGCGGAATGCAGGTCCGCACGGAGGCCCTGGCTTTCCCGAGTGGGGCCAAATTCCACTCCCTAAATCATTAATGGCAAGAGGCGTGAGCGATGTCGTTCGAATTTCAGACGCCCGCATGTCGGGAACGAGTTTTGGGACGGTAGTGTTGCACATTAGCCCGGAAGCCGCCATCGGCGGGACACTCGCCGTTGTGCGCGACGGGGATGTCATCTCCTTGAATGTCAGGGAGCGATCGCTCACCCTCGAAGTGGATCCAAACGAGATCGAGTCCAGACTCAGCGCGCTCAACAAGCCCAAGCCACACTATGACCGTGGCTACGGCAGCTTGTTCCTGAAACATGTGGAGCAAGCGCATCTCGGGTGCGACTTTGATTTCCTGCGACACAAGGAAAAATGAAGCGAGGACTCGTTGTCGCCGCTCTTCTTGTCGTGTTCCTCATCGTCAACCGGGGAGCATTTGAGGGCTATTTTTCCGATGATGACCTCGACAACCTGAGTTGGGCAACGGTTGCCGGGGTCGATTCCTATATGAAGGAATTGGTCACGCCCATTTTCTCGAAGACCAATACCCGGCCTACAGGGGCTCTCTACTATCGTTGGACCGGGTTGGCTTTCGGTTGGGATTTCACAAAGTACCTCTGGCCCTTGTTTGCCTTGCACTGGTTGAATTGCGGCCTGTTGTTTTGCCTGATGCGCCGAAAGGCGATCGGGGAGTTCGAGGCAGCGGTGGCAACAATCTTCTTCATGTTTCATGCGGCGTTGCTGGAAGCATGGTGGAAGCCGATGTACATCTTCGACCTGCTTGCCGCAAGCTTCTGCCTAATTACATGGTTGGTATTCGGGAGCCGCTATTGGTGGCTGGCCCTCGCCAGCTTCTGGCTCGCCTACAAGTCCAAGGAAGTTGCCCTGTTCTTCCCGGTAGTGCTTGCCCTCGACAATTGGAAAAGGGCTCTGCCATTCTTTGCAATCAGCGCCAGTTTCGGATTGCAGGCGATGCCGGTGAACTCACAGCGGGACAACGTGTACACGTTGAGGTTCGAAGCACAGTCACTATTGACAACGATTCCGTTCTACTTCAAACAGGCGGTGCTAAACAAGTTTGGAGCTTTGCTGCTCTCCCCTTTGGTCTGGTACGCCCGGCAACCGGTCTTCTTAAAATCGTTTGCGGGCGCAGCAGCCCTGATGATCCCGTTGTTGTTCCTTCCCGGCAGGCTATTTGGCGTCTACCTTTATGTACCGATGCTCGCGCTGATCCCAGGCTTGGCCGGCATTCTTGGCACGATTTCCCGGAGATGGGTATTGGTGGGCATCGTGGGTTTTCTCGCACTCGATTACCTGGCATTGAAGGTCAAACGGAAAGCTGAACTTGCGATGGCGCATGAAGCGCGCGCATATGTTGAGCAGTTGATTTCCGCGAACCATCAAAGCCGGCTGGCATCGACTGCCTATTTTGAAAATGTACCTCTCGGCTACCGGCTGCACGGCTTGACCGGAGCATTGAGACTAATTACAAAGGACCCCAACGCGAAGATCTTGAACCCGGAACTCGAGGCATCCAGGCTGGAGGCAACAGACAGGGAGTTGCCAACCTTGTCTTGGTTTGCCCCGAAGAAATTGCTATCAGTCATCCCGCATCGATACGGAGAAGCAAAGTTGAGCGAGCTGGATTTCAAAATTCCAGCGACGGGTTGGCAACTGACTTCGGGCTGGTTTGACCGCGAGTCTCACTTTCGCTGGGCTGCCAGGAGCGCGCGCTTGCGCTTACTTGCCGATCCGCGGCACGCCAGGTTGCGGGTGACATACAACAACAGCCCACAGGTGATGAAGACGTTGAAGCAGCTTCAAGTTGAGGTGCATGTGAATGGCGAGTTCATTGGGGCTTCCAACTTCGATCAACCGGGCACCCCCTCGGTGGAATACCGTTTGCCCCGCAAGTACAACGGGCAAATTGAAGTTGAATTGAGATCCTTGCCCGGCTTCAGACCCGAAGGGGATGACCGCGAATTGGGTGTTGCCGTGATCTCGATCGGGCTGATCCGGTAAGCTCAGAGCTATGCGGTTCGTGGTCTCGATATTGTTTGTCGCCAGCTTGCTGATGGCTGAAAACGTTCTTGTCAATGGCAAGAAAGTGTTCTACGTCAATAAAGGCACTGGTCAGAACGCAGTCGTGTTGATCCACGGCTGGTCGTGCGACCACACCTTCCTCGGTGCGCAGATGGATGAGTTGGCAAAAGGACATCGAGTCATCTCTCTGGATTTGCCAGGCCACGGACAATCCGAGTCTCCAACCAGCATGAAGATGGAAGGATTCGTCTCCGCGGTCGAGGCAGTCCGTGCCCATGCAAGAGTGAATCAAGTGATGCTGATTGGCCACTCAATGGGCGCACTGGTCGCGCGCGAGTATGCCAGGAAGTATCCATCCAAGGCCAAGGGACTCGTCTTTCTCGACGGCAGCATTTTTCAATTGCCGCCTGGCGAGGCAGACCGGCTGCGCTGGGCAGAGGGCATCGGCAGACTCGCCAAGAGCTTTGGACCAAGCAATGAGAAGCAGGTACGTGAGATAAACGTGAGCGTGTTTCTCTCGAACATGTACACAGACGCGACTCCTCGCGATTTGCAAATGATGATCCTTCGCAAAGTGCTCACAACTTCTCCGGAAACCGCGGAAGCTGCAATGCTGAGCATGGCGGACCTGAAGCTTTGGGTGGAAGACCGCCACGATATCCCAGTGCTCGCCCTGCGGGCCGGCCGTCAGCGGCCGGCCAACGAAGAGCCTTACCTCAAGAGTCTCTATCCCAAACTCCACTACAAATTCATGCCGGGAATGAGCCATTTTCTGATGATGGAACAACCGGCCAAAATCAACGATGAAATCGTGACTTTCCTGAAAGCGAGCATATTCGAATGAGCTTATTGATCCGTTGGGCCGCGAGTGCGATTGCGCTCTACGTGGTGACGCAATTCGTCCCCGGAGTTAGCGTGAGCGGAGCTACCGCAGCGTTGATTGCAGCGCTTGTGATCGGCCTCGTGAATGCGACGCTGGGTGGTTTGTTGAAACTGTTGACGCTCCCGATCGGATGCCTGACACTTGGCATCTCAAGTTTGATCATCAACGCCCTGATGTTCTGGCTCGCATCGAACCTCGTCAGCGGCTTTGTAGTGACAGGATTTGTTCCTGCACTGATCGGCTCGATCCTGATGTCGATTGTCGGCGCTGCTGTCGACTTCCTGCTGAACCAGGTGTTCGGCGGCAAAGACGACAAGAATTAAAAGCGGCCTCAGCTTTCGCGGATTCGGATATTGCGGAATTCCACACGTGTGCCGTGGCCCAGGAATCCGATGTGACCCTCCTTCCTGGCAAGTCCAGGATGCTTCTTAAGCACGATTTCGTCTTTGACGGAGTTGAGGTTCACGTCGGTAATGACGACGCCGTTCAGAGTCACTTTGATGTTGCTGCCAATCGCCGCGATCTCGTACTGGTTCCACACGCCGTCGCGTTTGACATTGCCGCTCTTGGCGGCAAACACTTCATAGACAGAGCCGGTCATTTGGGTTGGCTTGAGACCCGCACCCTTCTTGTATTTTTCTGAGGTCTCATCGAGAATCTGAATTTCCATCCCGACATAGGCTGCATCGCCCTCAAGCGGCGCTCTGATGGCCACCCCATTATTGCCGCCATCCCAAAGGCGCCATTCCAGTCTCAAAGTGAAGTCAGAGTATTCTTTTTCCGTGAACAGGTTGCCGTCGCCATCTTCCGGGCAAATCAGCAACCCATTCTCTACGACATAGCCCTTTCCATGGCCTTTGATGAGAGTCCAGCCGGACAAGTCCTTGCCGTTAAACAAATCTTTAAAGCCTTTTTCGGCTGCTGGCAGTAGCGATGCTCCAGCTAGAGAGAGAATTACGTCACGACGATGCATATATATGGAGCCTATCAAATCAGGCAGAGACTTTGATAAAATCCCTTCATGTGGAACTGGCGGATGCTGTTACTTTCATTGGCTGCGATGCCGCTTTGCGCGCAGGAAGATGGAGCAGCATTCTTTGAAAAGAACATCCGGCCGATGTTCGTCGCCAAATGCCTTTCGTGCCACTCCGCCACCAGCCAGCCCATCATGGGCGGCTTAAGGCTGGACACTCGCGAGCACATGATGAGAGGCGGCAGCCGGGGGCCGTCCGCTGTAGAGGGCAAGCCTGCTGAAAGCCTGCTGTTGAAAGTTGTGATGCACACCGCAGGCGCGCTTAAAATGCCGCCGGGGCCAAAAATGAAGGATGCCGACACGGCGCTGCTGGCTCAGTGGATTGGAATGGGCGCGCCCTGGGGAAGCGCGGCGCTGGTCACCTCCACTGCGGCGCCGAAGAAGTACTGGTCGCTGATTCCGCCGTCCGAGCCGAAAGTCCCCACCGTAAAAGCCCCCTCCTGGGTGAAATCGCCGATCGATGCGTTTGTGCTGGCTGCGCTGGAATCGAAAGGATTGGCGCCTGCATCTCCAGCCGACAAGCGAACCTTGATTCGACGTGCAACCTACGATCTGACCGGCTTGCCACCAACGACAGAAGAAGTAAGCAGCTTTTTAGCCGACAAGTCGCCCGACGCCTACGCAAGGCTGGTGGATCGCCTGCTTGCCTCTGAACGCTATGGCGAACGCTGGGGCCGTCATTGGCTGGATGTCGCAAGATATGCGGATTCCAACGGGCTTGACGAGAACCTCGTGTACAAGAATGCGTTCCGCTATCGCGACTATGTAATCGCCGCCTTCAACAACGACAAGCCTTACGACCAGTTCATTCATGAGCAACTCGCTGGCGATCTGCTGCCTGAGACAAGCGATCTGAAGACACAGTTCGAACGCTGGACCGCGACTGGTTTTCTCAGTCTGGGCGCAAAAATGCTGGCGGAAGACGACCCGGTAAAGATGCAGATGGATATCGTCGACGAACAGTTAGACACAACAGCCCGGGCTTTTATGGGGCTCACCGTTGGATGCGCACGTTGCCACGATCACAAGTTCGATCCGATCCCAACCGCGGACTATTATGCAATGGCTGGCATCTTCAAAAGTTCGCGCACTATGGACCACTTCAAAGTAGTGGCCAAATGGCACGAATATGTCTTGGCGCCGAAGGAGGATCGAGATCGCCTTGCAGCGCACGAAGCCAAGGTCGAAGCCAAGAAGAAGGAAGCAAGCGACTTGATTCGCGAGCATAACGACCAATTGGCAGCGACCGCTATGCAGCGTGTCGGTGCATACCTGCTGGCTGCTCGAGAGTACGAAGCAGGAGCAAAGCTGCAAATTTCTCCCGTCGAACAGGAATCAGGCGCAATCGTCCGGCTGGCTGCCAGTTTCGATGCCGGAAACATTCCCAAGGTGCTCGAGAAGGGCAAGAATAACGTAGCGAAGGATGTGAAGGGACCTTACTTCGCTGAATACTGGATCGAGGCTCCCAGCAAGGGAAACTACCAACTCGACATTCTCAATGAGGAAAAAGGCGCTGGAACAGCGGATCTTTGGATCAACGGGGCCTGGATGAACCAGGGTGCGGGCCCGGTCCAAAACCGCGCAGCCTCGCCTGATGCCGGCGGCTGGAGTTACGTCGCCATTGTTCCACTCCAAGCGGGCCGCAACAAGATCCGCCTCGAACACGTCAGCCGCTTTCCTTATTTTGAAAAACTGCTGATTGCTCCACACACCTCGCCGAACACTCCACTCACCGTGGTGCAGGTGGCCAACAAACATCAGGTGAATCCGGGCTTCCTGGAGCAGTTTGTTGACTACTTCGATCGTTCGCAAGGCGCCGTCGCATCCGTGCTCTACGCATGGGAGATTCAACAGACCAACGCACCGCTCTCCTCCTGGGCATCGCCCGTTGCGGCACACTTCGCTGGCGCGCCTACCCCCTCAACCGACGCTCTGGCAGCAAAGTACGAATCACTGTTTCAACAAGCGCTAGTTGCAGGCAAGGATACAAAAGATCCGGGCATGAAAGCGCTGTATGAATTTCTGAAAGAAAAGTTCGGCCCGTTCCGCGCCCCCGATAACGCCAGACGATATTACGCTGGAGAGGCTCGCGAGAAACTGAGCCAACTGGAAGCCGAAGCAAAGGCACTTGAGGCAGCAACCCCAGACTTTCCGCGTGCGATGGGCGTTCGTGAAAGTGAGAAGTCTGAAGACATCCCGATCCACATTCGCGGCAGTCATTGGAGCTTGGGAGAGAAAGCGCCCAGGGGCTTCTTGAGGGTAATCGACACCGGAACGAAGCCAGTGCTCGACGACAAGCGGAGCGGCCGCCTCGAATTAGCTCAGTGGCTCACCAGTCCAAGTCATCCGCTGACGAGTCGGGTCATGGTAAACCGCATCTGGCGCGGTCACTTTGGAAAAGGCATCGTGGCCACCGTGGACAACTTCGGACGCCTGGGCGAGAAGCCGTCTAACCCCGAGCTGCTCGACTGGTTGGCCTTACGCTTCATAGAGCAAGGCTGGTCAATCAAAGCGATGCACCGAATGATTCTGCTCACCAACACATACCGGATGAGCAGCGCATTCAGTGCGAAGGCCAATGAGGTAGATCCGGAAAACATACTTCTGTGGAAGATGCCGCGCCGTCGCCTGGAAGCCGAAGCCATTCGCGATGCGGTGATGAGTTCTTCGGGAGGATTGAGCCTCACCACCGGCGGCAGCCTTTTGACTTACAAAGATCGGCAATACGTCGCCAATACAGCTAAGGGAAGCACTGTCGATTACGACCGCCAGATTCGCTCAGTCTACGTTCCGGTTTTGCGCAGTTCGATGTACGAAGTGTTTTCAGCCTTCGACCTGCCCGATCCGACCATGCCGAACGGCGACCGCGATGCAACTGTGGTGGCGCCGCAAGCACTGTTCATGATGAACAGCTCAGTCATTCTTAAACACAGCCTCAAGATGGCCGAATCCCTAATTGCCGACAAGCTGCTCGATCCGGCAGCGCGGATTAGGACTGCATACGAGAGATCCCTTTCGCGACCCGCAACCGCGCAGGAAGTGGACCAGGCTCTGACCTTCGTTGCGAAAATGCAAAAGGAATGGAAAGGCGATGAATTGAAAGCCTGGCAGAGTTTCTGCAAGTCTCTGATGGCCTCAAGCGAATTCATCTATCTGAACTAACCCCATGAATAGACATTGGAACTCCTATCTCAACAAGGCGCTTTCCCGGCGGGAATTGCTGCAAGTCTCTAGTGCTGGCTTCGGTAATCTTGCGCTGGCTGCGATGATGGCCCAGCAGCAATCCACCGCTGCAACCAGCGATCCGCTTGCCGTCAAGGCTCCGCACTACCCTGCCCGAGCCAAGCGTGTCATTTTTCTGTTCATGCATGGTGGCCCATCTCAGGTGGATACCTTCGACTACAAGCCGCTGCTCAAACGCGACCACGGCAAACCATTGCCATTCGCCAGACCCAAAGTCGTCTCCAGCGAAACCTTCAACTTGCTGCAATCTCCGTGGGCATTCAAGCAATACGGCCAAAGCGGCGCATGGGTCAGCGACCTGTTTCCGAAACTTGCGCAATGTGTCGATGACCTTTGCTTCGTCAAGTCTATGTATGGCTCCAATTCCAGGCATGGCGGAGCTCTGCTGGAACTCCACACTGGCTCTGATACCTTCATTCGCCCCAGTATGGGTTCATGGGTTACCTACGGGCTTGGAACCGAAAACGCTTCGATGCCAGGCTTCTTGACGATCTGCCCGACTCAATCTCACGGTGGCGCAAACAACTTCGGTTCTGCATTTCTGCCTGCACCCTACGCGGGTACGGCGATCGGCTCAGTCGGTGTGGCCGCAAAGGACGCGAGAATTCCTTTCATTTCCAACAGCCAAACTCCTCGCGAAATCCAACGGCAGGAGATCGACTACAGTCAAGTGCTGAACCGGAAGCAACTTGAAATGACAGGCCCAGACCGTGCGCTGGAAGGTCGCATCGAAAGCTTCGAACTCGCTTTCCGGATGCAAGCTGAGGCGCCTGACCTTCAGGATTTGAGCGGCGAATCCGAAGCGACGAAGAAGCTCTATGGATTGGATAATCCTGTCACCGAAGACTTCGGGCGGCAGTGCCTGATGGCTCGGCGCTTCTCAGAAAAAGGAGTGCGATTTATTCAGGTCAGTCATACCTACAAATGGGATCAGCACGAAAATTTGAAGCGCGATCACTCACAGAACGCGGCTGAGGTAGATCAGCCCATCGCAGGTCTCCTGAAGGACCTGAAGTCTCGCGGATTGCTCGAAGACACACTTGTCTTGTGGGCCGGCGAATTTGGCCGCACACCCACGGCACAAGGTTCCGATGGGCGCGATCACAATCCAGAGGCATTTACAATCTGGATGGCCGGTGGCGGCGTAAAACCTGGGTTGTCTTATGGGGCTACCGACGATTACGGCTACTATTCGGTGGAGAAGAAAGTTCACTTCCACGACCTGCATGCCACGATTCTGCACTTGCTTGGCCTCGATCACCTGCGGCTGACTTACCGCTATGCCGGCCGTGACTTCCGGCTGACCGATGTCCACGGCAATGTTGTCAAAGATATTTTGGTGTGATCGGAACGATAGCCGATCTCATGCAAAATGTGTCTCAGCACGCTACGCCGTTACTTCTGCTTTAGCCCGCTACTGCTTGCACAAGAACCGGCGCTGATACAGGTTCAAGTGAATCTGGTGAACGTTCCTTCTCTGTGCGAGACGGAGGTGGACAGTGCCGGTTCGCAGGAACAATTTCTCAAGGATCATCGCCGTGACCTGCGTGATTTTCTTAAGACAATGATGACGAAGCGCGATCAGGCGATGCTGGCCTGCTTTGGCAATTCCATTCGGCTGGTCTCGGCATTCATCAAGCAAGCCGACCAGTTGGACGAAGCAATGAAGGATTTCCAGAAGGCTAAGAACGTTGGGCAATTTCTCAAGCTGGGTCCACCGGAATTGCGCAGCGGTGGAACAGCTTTTTACGATGCCGTATGCCACTCCTCCCGCGAAATGGTTGGCCAGGATGGCAGGCGGGCCATGCTTTTGTTTTCCGACGGCGAGGATAATTCAAGCGCCAACAACCTGATGGATACGGCCGAGGCTGCTCAGGAGACCGGAGTCACCATCTTCACCCTGCGATACACCGAGATCAAAAAGGGCGTCTGGACCGCACGCAACAAGTATGGCCGCTGTGATGGGCCGATTATCTACCGAATCGGGCGGGCTTGAGTTCGATGCAAGCAAAGGTAAGGATCTGCGCGATGCATTCCAGCAGATCGCCGATATGCTGCGATCCACCTATGACCTGGCCTATACCAGCAGCCAGTCTAAGCGAGATGGCAGTTTTCGGAAAATTCGCATCCGCACAAAGCATTCGGGCCTCACGCTTCGTCACAAGACTGGTTACTACGCCAGACCGAGCTAGGCAATTTAGGGAGTGCAAGCGTTTTCAGGCGCGCGGCTGAAGGTTGTCTGAATGCCGTTGGGGGCTTTCCGTACCGACATAGTCGCATCGCCATTTGTGCAAGAAATGCGATAGCTCGCTGAGTCTGCCGAGGGAGATGACAGCAACTCCCCTATTGAGCATTGTCCATAAGGAGTGGATTTCACTTGTACCTCGGCCGCCTCTCGGATTCCATCTTGCGGAGTCGGAATTCCCCTGAATCGGAGCGCCTGAATCTTGGGTGGATTGGTCGGGGCAAGGGTAAACACAACACCGACTCTGCCTTCTGTGCATCGAAGGTAAAACTCTCCGCGCAACCAGTTTTCAGGCAGTACCTCACCATCGGGCTTACAGGAAGTGAACTTGGATTTCAGCGCTTGAACGGAAGCCTGTATGCTCGCTCTCGGCTGGTCGAGATACAAATTGTCGGCTGCCAGGTCGTCCATTGTCGAGTCGCTCCACTGATCCCAGAGACTTATCAATTTTTCGCGTGTCGATTTGAGCACCGCAGCCACAGGCAAACTTCGAGGCTTCAGTCCGCCAGTTTGAGCCATCACATCGAAGGCTTCGCGCATCGGCGCGGACGGAGCAGTGTAGGTGAGGTTCGTCATTGCGAACATTCCGACGCCGTACTCCGGCAACCACATCATGTAGGATCCAAATCCCGGCAACCCTCCGCCATGAGTAACGATCCGGGGAAAACGGCAGTCACGGGCGACGCCAAGTCCATATCCGTAGCTGGTGGAAGAAGCTCTCAATTCGGTGGTTGGGTTCGTTCGGACAGCCGAAAAGCCCGAGCTTCTCCACGCCCTCTGCATCTCCCTCACGGAACTACGTCGGACAGGACCATTCTCGGGTTCATCCCTGGCGGGTTCTGCCGACAGGTGGAACGCAACGTAGCGCGCCAGATCGCGAGCGCTCGTCACCAATCCGCCCATCGCGCCAAAAGACCCATGGGCAAGCGAAGGAATCATGAAGTACTTCCCGTCTCTGCGCCCATAGCCCAACGCAATCCTGTCTGAAGGGGCCTTTGATGGCTCAAGAGTTGAGGCGCTCAAGACGAGCGGTTGAAGAATTTCCTTGTTGAGGTATTGCTCGTAGGATTGGCCGGATGCCTTAGCGACAATGCGTCCAAGCAGTGCGAACCCATAGTTCGAATACTCATAGCCGGTATCCGGAGGAGTCGAGAACGGAATTCCCTGATCAATCCACCTCGACATTTGAGCATCCGGGATCGCCAATTGGCGATCGCCCCAGGGGTTATCCTCCGGGAACCCGGCGCTGTGGGTAAGCAACTGCCGGATGGACAGTGGAGCAGTATCTCGCGTCGGGTATCGCATGCCTGCCAGCTCCGGCACAAACTTAGCGGCGCGATCATCAAGCGAAAGTTCGCCTGCGTCCCGAAGCTTGAGAATCGCGAGCGCCGTGAAGCTCTTTGTCATCGAGGCGATGCGGAAGAGTGTATCCGGGGTGACGGAAGCCTTGGAATCCAGATCCCGAATTCCAAACGACTTCACGTGCACGAGTTCCTGATCGATCACCACGCCATACACTAACCCTGGCACCTGCCGCTCCTTGAAGAATTGTTCGAAGAGAGCGTCGATCTTCGGCATCGCAGTCAGCAGTTTCTGCTTGCGGTTTGCATCTTCAAAGACTGGTGTCTGTGCAAAACCAAGGACAACAATCATCCAAAATGCGGGCAAAAGTCTCATAGCTCCAAAGTATAGCCACGAATGCAGGTACAATTCAGAGCTTAGACTCATGGACGTTTTCCCGCTTTCGATTTTCCAGATTCTGGTGGCCTTTGTGGCTTCGTTCGTGGCCGGCGCAATCAACTCAGTCGCAGGTGGAGGTACCCTCGTCAGCTTCCCAGCGTTGGTTTGGCTGGGAGTTCCCTCGGTGATTGCCAATGCGACAAACACGGTTGCCATGTGGCCTGGTTCCATGGGTTCGCTTTGGGGCTATCGTCGGGAAATGCAAGGGTTGAACCGGCGCATGCTGCTGCTGATCATCCCCAGCCTCGTCGGCGGAATTCTGGGTGCATTGCTACTGCGCATCACTCCGCCTGGAGTCTTTGATCGGCTGGTGCCATTCCTCATCTTTTTTGCCACGATCCTGTTCCTCGCCCAAGACCCGATCCAGCGAAGGCTCAAGACGTCCGACCCAGAAGCGCACAACACTGACACTTGGCTCTACGGAGCACTTGGGTTTCAGTTCCTCGTGTCTTTGTATGGGGGTTATTTTGGCGCAGGCATCGGGATCCTGATGCTTGCGGCATTGAGCATCATGGGGCTCACCGATATCCATCAGATGAATGGGCTAAAGAACGTCTTCGCTTCGTGTATCAATGGCATAGCGGCGGTTTACTTCATCTCAACCGGATTGGTCAATTGGCCCTATAGCGTTGTGATGATCGCGGGTGCCGTCGCCGGTGGTTATCTCGGCGCTGGTGCTGCGCGCAAACTCGGTCGCAAGGTAGTGCGCGGAATCGTCGTTGCCGTGGGCCTGTCGATGACGGCTGCACTGTTTTTGCGAGCTTGGCTCTAGGCCGACTCAGCCAATCGAATATCGTCCTCGATCTCGTAGATGCGGTCTTCAATCGCTTTGGTAGGCTTCCCGGCGGATTTGGCCTCGGCCAGTTTCTTGCGCTGAGTTTCGAGCTTCTTCTGTAGACTCGCCACCGCAGGCGAAGCCGGGACTACTGGAGCAGGCTGAACCGGCGCTTGGGCCTTCTTAGGCGCTGCCTTCTTGGGCTTTGCCGGTATTGCAACTTTCTCACCAAAGTCTTCCAGCAGTTCGCGCTGAAGCTGATGCAACTCGGCGGCTAATTCATGGAAGCGCGTGACCAGCTCTTTTTTGGCTTGGTTCCGCAACTTCATCCAGCTCTGTTTTGCTTCTCGGTATTGATCAAGGGTAGAGGACATATTAGGACAAACTGCCATTATAGGCGCAAGCGGTTCAGGCTGCGGAGGCAAATGACCGCGCGGCTTCGGCACATTCACGAAGTTGCTCCAGGTTTGCAGGTGTGACGAGGATGAACTCGGGATCCAGTGCCGTAAACCGCCTCAGTTCAGCTAGCAACATGTCACTGGGCGGCTCAGATGTCGCAATAATAAGTGCTTTATCTTCAAGGCGAACAGGCTGAATTCTTGCGCTTTCAATTAAACTTCGCGGCAGGCTTCTGGCGATCTCAATGTCCAAATCTGCTGCTGATATTGGACTCACCAAATAGCCCGATTGAATCGACAAACCCATATAGAGCTGCTCCCACGTGATCAGACCTTCGGCCACCAGGTGCTCGCCAATGCGAGTCGATTTGTCTTTCCCGACTATTGCGGCTTCGAGGATCCCGGTTGAAACGAAGCCAAGATCGGTAAGGACCTCGCCAAGCCGGCGAGCATAAGGGTTTAAAGCTTCTCGGTTTGGATAGGCATGTTCGGTCTTCAGCCAGACCAGTGGCTCGTTGCGCATTCTGGCGCGCGCGAACCGATAGAGAGCAGAGAAAGTGGCGAGTGTATTCACCAAGTTGGACCATGGAATTCTGACTGGGACAAATGAGGCATAAGCGAGACCGTAAACCTGAGCGCAGAAGTACATTTTGGAAATGATCCGGGCCAACTGTAAAACGAACCCAATTGAGGCAATGTAGAGTAGTTGTCCAGCGAGTACCGGCACGATGCCAGCCAAACCCAGCAGAAGCATCAGATTGGCAAGCAAGCTCAATGGGTTGCCAAGCAATCCCTTCCGGTCCCGCCAGAACCAATAATTTTCTCGCCATTCGCGGCTCCAACCAACCTTCTGCCAAGTCTGCAGTGCGATGCCTGTAACCCATCGGGTCCGCTGTCGCACCGACGCCTTGAACTTTCTTGGGAAAAACTCGCGGGTTGCCACGGGCTGCCCGTTCACCCAAGCCACCGGCAAATAGATCTGCTTCAGCCCCAGGCGATGCATGCGCAGCCCATTCAGGTAGTCTTCCGTCAAGCTGTCAGGTTCGAACAAGCGATTGGATTCCGCCTCTGCCAGACTGGCCAACGCTGTCCTGCGATAGCCAGTACCCACGCCGCAAGACGGCGAGAAGCCCCCCATACGGTTGCGCGTCGGAAGGTCCTTCTGTTGGGTTTCAGCAAACTCGTCGCAGTAGATACCGTGTGTCAATTCCCACCATGGCGTTGGCAGCGCAAGTATCGGAATTTGTACGAAGTCGTAGTCGCGGCAGTAATAATTCAGCCACCGGAATTCGTCCGGATGAATCAGATCTTCGCTGTCGTGAATCACAACAATCTCGAACTTCTCTCCGATGCGCTCTTCGACAAGGCAGAGGTTCTGATATATCCAGTTCAGGTTATCGGCCTTCGAAGTTGGTCCATCGTGCGGCGTCAGCGAGACATGAAGATTTGGGTACCTGGCTTCAAGATCACGCAAGACACTCAAGGTTCCTTCATCGTTCGGGTAGGTGCCGGTAAAGATGTGGTAACGACGATAACGGATAGAAGCAGTATTGTGCGCCACCATTCGCGCGATCACTTCTTCTTCACGCCAGGCAGGAATCCAGAGGGCAATCAACGATTCTTCAAGTCCGGCAGCATCGATCGGAGGAGGGATGGTTGCCTCGGAAGTCCTGCCAAACAGGTAGCAGAAATCGAGCCAAAGATCGTCAATACCGCTAACGATCATCCAGCATGCCAACAGGAGATAGATCGCTTCCACCAATGCGATCTAGTCGCAACATGCCGCAAATATTCTCAGGTTTTTTTGCGCAGTAATTTCGTCGCAGGCTCGTCTACAAACCATTCCGTCGGGTAAGGCGGCTTGCATGCGATTTGGCATGGGTGAGCGTGAATATCGTTCTTGCCCTCTAGCACATCCCAAAGAGCGCCAGCCTTGTCCGCACCGGCCGCAAGAATCACCGTGTGCCGGGCAGCCTTAAGTACACCAGGAAGCAGCGTCACCCTGTGAGAGTTGAACTTCTCCACAAAAGTGTTGGCTGCAATTTCGTAGTCATCTTCAATCAAAGGATCATGTGGAAACAAACTCGCTGTATGCGAATCCGGGCCCATCCCACGATGGATCAAATCGAAATGAGGAAGCTCGCCTTCTTTGAGCTTGAAATCAACGCGAATTTCCGAGATATAGTGCGCGACGGCTTCTTCGGGATAGCGCTCGCCGGCAATACGAATGAGATGCTGACTTGGTATGCCAGCGGGCAATATCAAATGCTCCATCGCAATCTTGTAATTGGAATCGGGATGGTCGGGAGGGACGATACGCTCGTCGACCCAATAAAGCCAGACATGCGGCCAATCGATCGGCAACTTAGCCATCTCGCCAAACATCAGCTTGGGAGTGGACCCGCCGGACAGAGCAACACGGGCAATCCCGCGCTTTGCAATGCTCTCTGCAACGATTTCGGCGATGCGCTCAGCGCAAGCTTTGGCAGCGCTCTCGGCATTGGGAAGAATATGAATGTAGGACGACATGCTTAGTTTTGTGATGCTATTTCTACTGCGCGCGCAAAGGCCGGGTCTCGCCCAAGGATGGCGAGTTCTTCCCTGACCAGTCGGGCTTCATCAATGATTTCGAATACAGACCGTGAACTGAACTTGTTGATGTGGGCTTCGACCATTCCCTGCTCGGAGCGGTGAATGACAACGTCGTTCAGTGCAGTCTCAAATCGAATCTCGCTGATTTGCCACGACACCTCTGAGGGAACCAATACGCGGTCCACGCGAAAATCCAATCCAAAAATCGACTTGAGCCAGGCAGCCAGATAGGCGACGGCAAGAGGTTCGGGTGGGTGCGTATACTGGATCACCGTTCGATTGATGTTGAGGAGAAAATGCTGACAATCCATACGCTCAAACACGTTTGAGATCGTCTCTCGCCATCGAGTAAGGCGGGTCCAGGTCAAATCACCATAAAGATGGCCTGACTTCAGTTGTTCGTTCACAAAGCGCAGCGATTCCAAAGGGCGCGCATGAGTACGCGAATCAATGATCACCTTGTCCGCCATCGAAGCAATTGCGGCAAACGATCGATGCTCAAACAGCTTGGCGCTGCGACACCAGAACACGACAGGGAGATCCGGCGCGATTAGACCATGTAGCAGAGAGACGATGTCATCGAATGTATTGGTTCCAGCGCTCAGTTCAATTTGTTCGCAACAAATCTGTTGGCGCCTTCCAAAGGGCATCCAACACTGGGCGAAAGCCCGGCCATCAATTTCCGAGTCCGGTTGCTTGCACAGCTTCAACACGATCGCACGGCTGGGGTGCTCGTGCATCAATTGGGCCAGAGCTTCACCGGCTGCCGCTTCATCCTCTCCTTCATCCACACCGAGAATGAAGGTCATTGTGACTGCACGAAGCACGCCTGCGGACCGGTCTGACCCTTCTGTTTCTTCCTTGCCTAATTGGGTCCAGAGACCGCCCAAGTCCTTCAACAGCTTCTCGGGCTTGACTAGCGTGGCGCTCATGGGATTCTCCACTCGTGCCCGCGCCGCGCCAGCATATCATCGCTGGCCTTGGGTCCCCACGAACCGGCGTCATAGTTTGGAAAATCGAAATTGGCTTCGTTCCAACGATTCAGGATCGGCTCGACGGCCTTCCAACTGGCTTCCACCATGTCCTGACGAGTGTAGAGGGTGCTGTCGCCAGCCAGGGCATCCAGCAGCAATGTCTCATAAGCAGAAGGGGTTCGAGTTCCGAAGCTCGACCCGTAATTAAAATCCATCGAGACTGGCCGGAGCTTCATGCCACCACCAGCCGGGTCCTTGGATTGAAACCGGAGCGAAATCCCTTCGTCCGGTTGGATGCGAAGGATCAGCAGATTTGGCGCAGCCAGCGGCGAATCTTCAGCACCGGGGCCAGAGGAAAACAACGACATCGGTGCAGGATGAAAACGAATCGCGATATCGGTTACACGCTTTGGAAGGCGTTTTCCAGTGCGAACGTAAAACGGAACACCCGCCCAGCGCCAGTTGTCGACAAAAAACGTAATCGCTGCATAGGTGTCGGTCTGAGCGTTCGGATTCACACCGGTTTCCTGCCGGAAACCCGGAATATTCTCGTTGCCGATCCTCGCGGGACCATATTGGCCCTTGACCGCATTGGCATCTACTTCGTCAGGTTTCAGAATGCGAATCGATCGCAACAATTTTGCCCGTTCGTCGCGCACCGCGTCAGATTGGAAGTAAGGAGGCGCTTCCATCGTGACTGTCGCCATCACCTGCAAGAGATGGTTCTGAATCATGTCACGCAGGGCGCCGGCCTCCTGGTAGTAAGCGCCACGACCCTCAACGCCAATGCTTTCCGCGGCCGTCACCTGTACATGGCTAATGTACTGCCGATTCCAAAGAGGCTCGAAGATAGAATTGCCAAACCGGAACGCCAATACATTCTGCACCGTTTCTTTGCCAAGGTAGTGGTCGATCCGGTAAATATCTCTCTCAGGCAAAACAGCACTGATGCGTCGATTCAACTCTTTTGCGCTCGGCAAGTCATGTCCGAATGGCTTTTCAATGACAACCCGCCGCCAGCCGCCGCCTGCATGCTTTGCGAGCCCTGCTGCGCCAATCTGCTCGACTACGCTGGCGTAAAAACTCGGTTGCGTGGAGAGATAGAACAGTACATTCCCGGCCGTCCCGCGCTCCATTTCAATCTCGTCGAGCTGGGCCTTCATCGCGACATAACAGGCAGGGTCAGAAATGTCGCCGGGCACATAGAATATACCCTTGGCGAAGTCTTCCCAGAGCGCCACGTCGAAGGGTGAATTCTCGATAAACTTCTCGACGCTAACGCGCATCTTCTCGCGGAACTGATCATTACTCATCGCTGTTCGAGAATTCCCGACAATCGAGAATCCTGGAGGCAACTTGCGCTCGTAAGCCAGCCGGTACAAAGCCGGCAATAGCTTCCTCATTGTCAAATCACCGTTAGCGCCGAAAATCAGCACACTGCACGGTGGAATGCGCCGCTCAAAGCGGAGTACGTCATGGAATGGGTTGGCAGAAACAGGAGTCTGCTGCATGAAACCTTGAGCATAGCAGGATAACCAGCATTTCAATGCACACGCGATATACTGAGATCGTCCAACTATGATCACTCGGAACTCCTTTGGCGCTGCCTCGACGCTGGCCGTCGGTGGGCGCAACTATAAAATCTTCCAACTTGCGGCGCTTTCACGCGCTGGCTTCGATATGAAAAGGATTCCGGTGTCGATCCGCATCCTGATTGAGAATCTCCTCCGTTTTGAAGACGATCTTACGGTTCGGAAAAGCGACATCGAGTATGTCGCGAAATGGAATCTCAAGGCTGCTCCACAAGAAATCAACTACAGGCCTTCGAGAGTGCTATTGCAGGACTTCACCGGCGTGCCTTGCGTCGTGGATCTTGCGGCAATGCGCGATGCCCTTCAAAAGATGGGTGCGGATCCCAAGCTTGCCAATCCGCTCATCCCGGTAGACCTTGTGATTGACCACTCCGTTCAGGTGGATAACTACGGCGCCAAAGATTCTTTCGCTCTCAACGTTTTGCTTGAATTCCAGCGCAACAGCGAACGGTATGCCCTCTTGCGTTGGGCCCAGACTGCATTCCGCAATTTCCGGGCAGTGCCCCCCGGTACCGGAATTGTCCATCAGGTGAATCTCGAGTACCTTGCACCAGTCGTATTTGTCAATGAAGACGGCGACGTACCGTGCGCCTACCCTGACACGCTGGTTGGCACTGACTCCCATACCACCATGATCAATGGCCTCGGAGTTGTCGGTTGGGGCGTTGGCGGAATCGAAGCAGAAGCTTGCATGCTTGGCCAGCCGATGTCGATGTTGCTTCCTGAAGTGGTCGGGTTCAAGCTGCACGGCAAGCTCGCGGCCGGAGCTACTGCGACAGATCTCGTTTTGACAGTGACTCAGATCCTGCGTAAGCGCGGTGTCGTAGGTAAATTTGTGGAATTCTTCGGGCCCGGCATGCCCGCGCTCAGCCTTGCGGATCGCGCCACCATTGCGAACATGGCGCCAGAATATGGCGCAACGATCGGCTTCTTCCCTGTAGACGTCAAGACTCTGGATTACATGCGTCTTTCCAACCGTCCAAAGCATCTGGTCGAACTCGCGGAAGCCTATTACAAAGAACAAGGGCTTTTCTTCGAGGCCGGCACTCCCGAGCCTGAATTCAACGATGTACTTGAACTCGACCTCGGTAGCGTAGAGCCATCGCTCGCTGGTCCGAAGCGTCCCCAGGACCGCATTTCGCTTTCCGATGTGAAATCGAACTTCCTGTCTCTGCTCACTTCGGAGCAGAAGCATGCTGAAGTGACAGTCCTGAACGAGACCACATCCATGCCAGAGGGCGCCGTTGTGATCGCGGCAATCACAAGTTGTACAAACACCTCAAACCCGAGCGTGATGATTGGAGCGGGACTTCTTGCTCGCAAGGCCGTTGAGAATGGCTTGATGAGCAAATCCTGGGTAAAGACCTCACTCGCTCCAGGTTCGAAAGTCGTCACTGAGTATCTGCAAGACAGCGGACTGATGCCTTATCTCGAAGCGTTGCGATTCAATCTCGTCGGCTATGGCTGCACCACCTGCATCGGCAATAGCGGACCGCTTCCCGAATCCGTCAGCCATGCCGTGGCTGATCACGATCTGGTAGTTGCGGCAGTGCTCAGCGGCAACCGCAACTTTGAGGGACGCGTGAACGCGCAGGTAAGAGCCAATTACCTCGCCTCGCCGCCTCTAGTGGTTGCCTATGCTTTGGCTGGCCGCGTTGACATCGACCTCACCACCGAACCATTGGGCAAGGGCAAAGATGGGACGGATGTTTATCTGAAAGATATCTGGCCAACTCAAGAAGAAGTCAACGCCGCTGTAGGGGAGTTCGTGACGGTCGAACAGTTCCAGCGCGAGTATGCGAGCGTGTTTGAAGGCAATGACCAATGGAAGAGCATGAAGACACCGACTGGCGATCTTTTTGCCTGGGATGCCGATTCGACCTACGTCAAACATCCCCCGTACTTTGAAAATATGAAGGACCCGAGCGCTCCGACCGAGGACCTGGCCGGGATGTACGCTCTCTGCATGTTGGGCGATTCGATTACGACCGATCACATCTCACCGGCAGGCTCCTTCAAGCAGGACTCGCCCGCAGGCAAGTATTTAATGAGCCTCGGAGTAGCGCCCGCCGACTTCAATGGCTACGGCGCCAGGCGCGGCAACGATGAAGTGATGACGCGTGGCACCTTTGCAAACGTTCGTATCAAGAACGAAATGCTAAGTGGAGTCGAAGGCGGCTTTACCAAGCATGTACCCAGCGGCGAACAGTTCAGCATTTATGATGCCTCAGTCAAATACCAAGCTGATGGCGATTCACTGGTTGTGATCGCGGGCAAAGAGTACGGCTCTGGATCTTCACGGGACTGGGCAGCCAAAGGCACAAATCTGCTGGGGGTGAAGGCTGTAATCGCCGAAAGTTTCGAGCGCATCCATCGTTCCAATCTGGTCGGCATGGGTGTTCTCCCCTGCGAATTTATGCCAGGAGAAAGCCGATTAACGCTTGGCCTGACCGGCTATGAAACCTTTGCGATCTCTGGCGTCTCCGCTGGGGTTGATGGGGTGAGCCCTGCTCAAGTCACCGCTACGGCCAACGATGGAAGCGTAAAGACATTCCAGGTCAAAGTCCGAATCGATACTCCGGTCGAGGCAAGCTACTTCCGAAACGGAGGCATCCTGCCCTTCGTGCTCCGCCAAATCGCCAAGACGCCAGTATCCTCAGCACAATAGGACCTTCAGAAGCGATAGAGTTGCACTGTGAGTGCCACTCTATTTTTTTGCGTACTTCTATCCTGTACTCTGAGCGCAGCCGATGATTTCAGTCGAGATATTAAACCCGCTCTCGAGCAAAACTGCGTTGCCTGTCATAATCCGGCCAACCCCAAAAATCGCCTGAACTTCCTGAGAGCAAACTCTGCCGAAGACTTGAATTCGAGCAGATTGCTTTGGCGCGACGTGGCAACGCAGTTGCGCAACCGCACCATGCCGCCGATGGCGTCCAAACTCACTGAGGCAGACAGACTGCGCATCTCAACATGGATCAATGATCGACTCAGAACCACTGCCTGTCTTTCCGGCGAAAGTTCCGTTGCCGCCACACCGCGCCGTCTGAATCGACGGGAATATCACAACACGATCCGCGACCTGTTTGGAGTCGATATTGTTGCTGCCGATTCCTTCCCGGCGGACGAATCAGGCGGCAGCGGCTTCGATACCAATGGCGAGACGCTTTACATCCCGCCCATGATGCTTGAGCGATACATGGAAGCTGCTCAGAAGATTCTGGATCGCGTAATCATCACACCGCCCATGAGCCAGCTCATTCCATCGGCTGAAATGTTGCCCGTCAAGGCAGCTACCAAGCCGGGGCGAATACTTGCCGCATCGGAGTCAGTTTCGACAGAGGCGGTCATCTTCGTCGAAGGCGCCTACAATCTACGGGTGTCCATCGAGAGGCCGCATGAGATGCCCGTCCAGGTCAAAGTGGAAGTGGATGGCGGCCCTCCCACCTTGCTTCCTTACCAACGGGATTCGAATGGAGGCCCGACCACCAGAGTCGTGCCTACCACACTGACTCGAGGCGTCCACAATATCCGCATATCGGCCACAACGCTTCCGATTGAGTTCTTCAGTTTGACTGTCGAGCAGCGCCAAGATCCGATTCCCCACGACAAGCGCGCATTGCATTACAGGCTATTCGGAATGGAGCCGGGTGAATCGCCCGCTGACCCGGACATCGCCACTCAACGTCTTCTGCACCGCTTTCTTTCCAATGCCTATCGCAAGCCAGTCACCGCGGCAGAGGCACAACCGTTTTTCGCAATCTACCAACGATCTGCTCAACGCGGTGACCCTTATGAAGAGGCCGTCAAGCTGGCGCTGAAAGCTGCGCTGATCTCACCACGGTTCCTGTTTCATATCGAAGAGGTTCCCACCGTCAATAGCGTCCAGCCAGTGGGTCAGTATGACATGGCATCCCGGCTTGCCTACTTGTTCTGGTCAACCATGCCGGATGCAGAACTTTTGCAGCTTGCGGCACAAAACCGATTGCAGGACCCAGCGGTGCTCACTCAACAGGTAGACCGCATGCTCGAAAACCCTCGATCACGCGCCTTCGCCAACAGCTTCGTCGGGCAATGGTTGGGTACACAAGAGGTAGGCGGCCGGGTTGTTCCGCTGCTCACCGAGTTGCAGCACTACTACACGCCGGAGGTTGCAGCGGAATTGAGGGAAGAGCCGGTCTTGCTATTCCACGACATCCTCACCAAAGGCCGCAGCCTGCTTGAGCTTTTGAATGCAAACTACTCATTCCTTACCGCGCGACTGGCAAAGTTCTATCAAATCGAAAATCAACTGAAGACTCCGCTGACAAATCGATTTACCCGAGTGGAATGGCCGGACAATCGGAGGGCTGGGGTTCTTGGAATGGCATCCGTGCTGGCGATGACATCTCACTATAAGCAGGCAAGCCCTGTGCTGAGGGGCGCATGGGTGCTGGACACCTTGCTTGGCACACCTGTGCCGCCACCACCGCCAGACGTTCCGCCACTCGAAAAAGCAGCCCAGTCGGACAAGGGTCTCAGCATGAGAGAAATATTGGCGCGACACCGCGCTGATAGCGCTTGTTCCAGTTGCCACAATCTGATGGACCCCATCGGCTTCGGCCTCGAACACTTTGACTGGATGGGCCGCTGGCGCGATGTGGACGCCAGCGGAAACGCGATTTACAGCAAAGGCGAACTGCCTTCAGGAGAGTCGTTTGAGGGAGCTGTCGAACTACGCAATGTCCTACTGTCCCGCAAGGAGGAATTTCTGCGGCACTTGAGCGGCAAGCTGCTTGGATATGCTCTAGGCCGAGCAGTCGGAGACGAAGATCAGTGTACGATCCAGCGTTTGGTGGAGAAGCTCGAGAAGGGGAACTTCAGCGCGAAGTTGTTGATGCACGAAATTGTCCTGAGCAGCGCATTTCGAAACCATCATCCGGGTCTGGCCACATCCAGTTCTCGTCAATCGACTGGAAAGCCGGTTCGCACACGGCTTCTCGGGGACAAGTGATTCTGTTAGTCTGAGGACATCTTATGGGCCGTAAACTATCTCGTCGTCTCATCCTGAAATCAACAGGCGCATGCGTTGCACTGCCTTGGCTCGAATCACTGCAGGCGGCTGCACCCGATTCTGGCGATGAAAGACTGAAGGAACCGCCACTGCGCATGGCATTCATGTTCATGCCGAATGGAGTTCGTCCTGACCATTGGACGCCTGCCGGGGATGCGGAACAATACGAGATCACGCCCCACCTGAAGCCGCTGGAGGGTCTGCGCAACGACTTCATTCTGCTTGAGAACCTCTGGAACAAAAATACGATCGGCCGCAATGGGCATTGGCCCAAAGTTCCTGCCTGGCTTTCGGGCGGATACGTAGAGCGAACGGTCGGAAGCGACCTCGATTCCGGCGGCACAACGATTGACCAACTTGCGGCCCAGCGCATTGGTCTCAATACTCCACTCCCTAGCTTTGAGCTTGGAATCGATTCGCCACGCACCGGCATCGATACAGCAGGGGGCGGATTCCCGAGAGCCCTGGGATCATTTCTCTCCTGGGCCGATCCAAAATCTCCAGTGCCGAAAGAGATCATTCCCCAACTGGCGTTCGACCGGTTGTTCCGTAACCCGCGCGCCAAAGTAATCTCCGGGATGGATATCAGGCATCGATCCCTGGTGGAATCTTTGCAGCGGGATGAAACCAGTGTTCTCGATGTAGTTCGCGAACAGGCCAAGTCGCTTCGCCACCGCGGCAGCAGTTCGGACCAGGTTCGGCTCGATGAGTACTTCGAAAGTGTGCGTTCGGTCGAACGTAGACTAGAGGCATCCATGCGTCCCCAAAAACGCTGGATCAATGAAGGCAAGTTCCCTCTCGACCGTCCACGCCCGGGCATCCCGGATACGCACGCTGAACATGTGCGCCTGATGCTCGACATCCTGGTGCTCTCCTTCTGGACTGACAGCACTCGCATCGCATCCTTCATGATGGGCGATGCGCAATCGGCGCAGGAATATTCGTTCCTGACTGGCGTTAAGGGTAGCTTCCATGGGCTGTCTCATCACCGCGACATCCCTGCCCAGCGCGAGCAATACGAAAAAATCATCAACTGGCATACAGAGCAGGTTGCTTACTTCCTGAACAAGATGAAGAGTCTCGATGAGGGAGGTTCATCGTTGCTGGACAATTCGATGATCCTGTTTGGCGGCACGCTCAAGGATGGCAACAGGCATGACGTTGAGAACCTTCCGCTGATTTTGGCCGGCAAGGCCAAGGGGGCTTTGCGCACTGGCCGTCGACTGCGTGAACCCGAAAAAACGCCGTTGTGCAATCTACACTTATCAATGCTCCATCGAATGGGGGTTGAGGAGAAGAGCTTCGGGGACAGCACCGGCCTGCTCGAAGGATTGTCGTAGTGCATCGAGTATTCCTGACACTGATCTTTGCCGCGGTGCTGGGGGCAAACAACTACGGCCCCGAGCAGGGATCGCTTGTAATTGCGGGCGGCGGAGCGCTCGGTGCGACTATCTGGCAACGGTTCATGCAGCTTGCAGGTGGCCCGGATGCTTCGATCGTCTATATTCCGGCCGCTGGGGAAACAGAACCCAATGCACACAGCGCAGATTTTTTGAGAAAAGCCGGGTTTACAAACGTCACGACTCTACACACGCGCAACAAGCAGGTCGCCGATTCAGAAGCCTTTGCCGCTCCACTGAAGCAAGCCAGGGGAGTCTGGTTCGGCGGAGGTAGACAATGGCGCATTGTCGATAGTTATGAAGGCACTCGAACCGAACGCGAATTCTGGGGTGTATTGAAGCGGGGTGGAGTCATCGGAGGCACCTCAGCCGGTGCAACCATCCAGGGCTCTTATCTTGTGCGTGGAGCCAAGTCGGGCAATGAAATCATGATGGCGCCAGGCTACGAAAAGGGCTTCGGATATCTGCGCAACTCCGCCATTGATCAGCATTTGTTGAAGCGGAGTCGCGAAAAGGATTTGTGGCAAGTCATCTCAAAGCACCCGGATCTACTTGGAATTGGCATTGATGAAGGCACAGCGATCGTTGTCGAAGGAGATCGTTTCGAGGTGATCGGTGTCAGTAAAGTCGCGATCTACGACGCTAGCCGCGATATT